>Ga0351868_1007_pt1 | contig 121906 bp, 72 predicted proteins | sample TotcelHFGM3001M9_FD_206778 | JGI IMG/M metagenome (GOLD analysis project Ga0351868, IMG submission 206778) | Enriched cells from coal bed in the Powder River Basin, Montana, United States - Total cells FGM rep2 HSBNCT.FGM.300.1.M9 ... | reverse complement strand
CGCGGATCGAAGTCCCGGCAAGGTCTACGTCCCGAATCGAGATGTCGCGGCCTCCGCAAACGGTCGATCGGATGCCCAGCGTCCAGAGCCCCAGGGTGCAGAGCCCGAGTGTTCAGGGGCCCAGGGTTCAGAGCCCGAGTGTCCAGGGGCCCAGGGTCCAGAGCCCGAGTGTCCAGGGGCCCAGGGGCCAGAGCCCGAGTGTTCAGAGCCCCAGGGTTGAGATTCCCAGGAGCGTGGCGCGCCCGAGTTTCGAGAGCCTACGTCAATCGCCCCAGGGGGACCGATCTCGATCATCTGGATCGGACCGAAGTGCTGGACGTCCCCAGGTGTCGAGTCCCCAAGGGGGCAGCAGGCCGAGTTTCAGTTCGCCTTCAAGGGGTGCCGACCGCAGTCGCGGTGGCGGAGGCGACCGCTCCAGGGGCAGATGAAGGAGCTTGTCTACGTCAATACCAACGGACGCGATCCGATTACAGTTCCATGCATGTTTGTTCGGCCCCCGTTGATACCGTCCGATTGCGGCCGCTCTGTTTGGCAACTCGCAACGCGATATCGGCGGACTCGAACAGGGCATTCAAGCCATCGGGAGGCATCGTCTGGGCAAAGGCGAACCCCACGCATGCGGTGACCTGGGCATGGGGTGCATCTTGGCACGCGCCGGCCCGCAGGGATTCGACGTCGGCCGCAGCGGACTGCGGATCGCGCCCTTCCAGCAGCAGCACGAATTCATCGCCGCCCAGTCGAGCGACATAGTCAGAATCTCGCCGCCCTCGCGCTAGGCCTCGTCCAATGTGGCACAACACTTCGTCCCCGGCGATGTGCCCGAAATGGTCGTTGATCGCCTTGAAATGGTCCACGTCGAACAGGGCCAGGCAGAGGGACCCCTGCTCCGAGTTATGCCGCGTCGAGCGGACACGGACTTCCTCCTCCCAAGCCCGCCGGTTGGGCAGGCCGGTCAGGGCATCCGTCGATGCCAGCTGACTGAATGTCTGCTGCAATTGCCGAGCGCGGTGGCATTCGCGACGCCAACGGACGGCTTCTGCTAACAGCGGGCACACCAGTTGCAGCTCGCGAGGCCGGAAATCCACGGGCAGCCGCACATCCGCCGGCGCCCCGGTGCCAATGGCCACCACGCCGACCTCGGCGGCGTGCAACGCCCGCCGAAGCGCCTCGTGCGGCAGATCGGCCTCGTGCAGAATGGGCAGGTCTGTAACAATCACCTCCGGCAGCATGTCCGGCGGTACATCAGCCGCCGCTTGCCAAACGCGCGCAGTATCCGCGAGAATCACCGTCCAGCGGCGGACTTGGCCGGGGTTGTGGCTGAGGATCAAGATTTGGGTGGGGCGAATCATCAAGGCATTATACGAACTGGAAGCGGTACTGGTTGCTGTCGATCGAGCTTGCTATACTCCAAATAATTCTTGTCGAACGGTTAGGAGGAAGAACCTGTGACTGCCACGACTGCCGCGTCGGAATTTGGACCCGTGCCGCAATTCCCTGAAACTTGGCGCCGTCGGCACCTGTTGGGTTTGGAAGAACTCACGGTCGACGAAATTCTGACCATCTTGGACACGGCGGCAGCTTTCAAAGCGGCCACGGGCGGCTTCCGCCGCAAGCTGACCGTGTTGCAGGGCAAAACATCGGCGAACCTGTTCTTCGAAAACTCCACGCGGACGCGAAACAGCTTTTCGCTGGCGGCGCGGCGTTTGGGTGCGGATACCGTCGAGTTCGTGGCTTCCGGCAGCAGCCTGTCCAAGGGCGAGACGTTCATCGACACGGCCAAGAACATCGAGTCCATGAACGTCGATGTAATGGTGGTCCGGCACCACACGCCCGGCGCGCCGCTGTTGCTGTCGCAAAACGTCCGCTGCGGGGTGATCAATGCGGGCGACGGTCCCCATGAACACCCCACGCAGGGGTTGTTGGATATTATGACCATTCGCGAGCGCGGGCGGCAGTTCGAGGGCTTGACCGTGGCGATGGTCGGCGATATTGCGTACAGCCGCACGGCGCGGTCGAACATCTGGGGATTGAAAAAACTGGGCGCCCACGTGATCGTCTGCGGCCCCTCGACTTTGGTTTCGCGGCGTTGGGAAGAATTTGGCGTCGAGGTGGCGCACAACCTGGATGCGATTCTGCCCCGTTGCGACGTGCTGAACCTGTTGCGGATCCAGTTCGAGCGGCAGCACACCCGGCCGTTTCCGTCGGTGCGCGAGTATGCGCTGTTGTTTGCGATGAACCGGGAACGCATGGCGCGCGCCAAACGCGACATCCTGATCATGGCTCCCGGCCCGATCAATCGTGGCGTGGAGATTACGCCGGATGTGGCGGACGGCCCCCAGTCCGTGATCTTGGACCAGGTGACCAACGGCGTCGCGGTTCGGATGGCCGTGTTGTGGCTGGTGGTCGGGGCGGCGGAGCGGGCGTCGAGTCCATGAAGCACGATCGGCCCCACGAATAAGGCTCGCTATGTCCCGCTTGCTCGATTATCTCCGCCTGCTGCGGATCGCCAACGTATTCACGGCCTTGGCCGACGTGATGATGGGGTACGCCTGCGTCCAGCGGGAGCTGGTCCCGCTCCCGCCGTTGGCTGGCTTGTTAACCGCCTCGGCGCTGTTGTATTTGGCGGGCATGGTGTTGAACGACGTGTTCGATATCGAGGTCGATCGGCAGGAACGTCCCGAGCGGCCGTTGCCTGCAGGCCGAATTTCGTTGCGTACTGCCCAGAGATTGGGTTTCGCACTGCTGTTGGGCGGTGTGGCCGCCGGTTGGGCGACGGCGTGGGCCGCGACGCCGGATGGTTCGCTGGGACGCAGCGGACTGGTGGCGACGCTGTTGGCGGGCTGCATCCTGGCCTACGACGGCGGGATCAAGGCGACGCCGCTGGGACCGGTGTTGATGGGCGGGTGTCGCAGCTTGAACGTGCTGCTGGGGGCCAGTTTGGCGGGGACCGAGGGCTTGGGGGCGAGCGTCCTGACGTTTCCGCCTCACGTCCTGGTGGCGTCAGTCGGCATCGGCGTGTACGTCGCCGGGGTAGCTTGGTACGCACGACGCGAAGCCGCAGCGAGCGAAGGTTGGCACCTGGCGGGCGCGCTCTTGGTCATGTTGGCCGGAATTGGTCTGTTGGGCCTGTTGCATCGCAATTTCCCGCCGGGATTTCGACCGACCCTGCCCGATCCCTGGTGGCTGCTGATGCTGGCGCTGTTGGGCCTGCCCATCGCTCGACGCTGTGCCATGACGATCGCGGACCCGGTGCCCGAGCGAGTGCAACTGGCGGTCAAGCACTGCCTGATGTCGATCATCGTGCTGGATGCCGCGGTGGTCTTCGTCGTGGCCAGCGGCCACGAGGCGTTGATCGTATTGAGTCTGTTGATCCCTGCCCTGCTGTTGGGGCGCTGGGTCTACTCGACGTAACGCGGGCGGAAGCCAAGGTATGCGTCTTTCCGGGGCTGAGCGGACTGGTGATTTCGCCGTAGAAACGGGCTGCCAGCCTCTGTTTCCCAAGGCATAAGTCGATGGTCTTCAGACCAGATGACCGGCCAGCTGCCCGGTGCCTGGTCTCGAACAACAGGCCGCGAAGCCGGCAGGAAATTGCGCGACGGGAATTGCGCGACAGGAATTGCGCGACGGGGGGCTTTCGCACGAGGGGCGAAAACGTCTACACTATCCGGTGTTTCGCGAACAAGACGGGCAGATTGGACTGATGGATACGGTGAAGGATCGTGTGTGGCGGCGGATGTTGAACGTTCCCAACGTGCTGACACTGGCACGGCTGGTGTTGTCCATCGTCGTATTTGTGCTCGTTCCACTGGGCCATTATTTCTCGGCGCTGCTCGTTTTCATCGTCGCCGCTTCGACCGACTGGGTCGATGGCTACTGGGCTCGGCGGTTCAATCAAGTGACCCAGCTGGGACGAATTTTCGACCCGTTTGTGGACAAGATCATTGTCTGTGGGCTGTTCGTCTTTTTGGCTGCCGAAGAAGGTTCGGGAATCACCGCTTGGATGGCCGTGGTCGTGGTCGCACGCGAAATGTTGGTCACGGCGCTGCGCGGATTCATCGAGCAGAGCGGTGGCGATTTCTCGGCCAAGATGGCCGGCAAGCTGAAGATGGTGTTCCAGTGCGTAGCGGGCGGGTTCGGCTTGGGGGCCCTGATGTATGCCAACGGCACTGCCCCGGGTTGGCTGGTGACGATTCTGCCGCCCGCCTGGTTTCTTCAGGTCCTGCTTCCTGTCAGCGTATGGCTAGCCGTGCTGTCGACCATCTATTCCGGTTTGCAGTACGTCGTGGTGGCGGCGAAGCACATCGTCGGCGAGCCGACGGATGCGACGCCATCGTAGCGCCGGCTGCCAGCCTGGGTGAGATGACTCTTGCGACGATCGAGGCCGCGTCATCAAGTCAGTACGCCCGGTAAACGCCGGGCACGGCCACGGCGTGCTCGTAGCTGCCTGCGGCATCCGGCAGGACCGGAGGATCCGCGTCCCACGCCAGCCGCGCGGGCATCTCGTCGGGGCCTTTGGCGACCGCATCATCCCACGAGACGACACTGCCGGAGTACGTGGCCATCCGACCCAGGACCGCCGTAAAGCTGCTGTTGGCCCCATAGTACCCTTCGTTATGCCGCTCGTCGTTGCGGATGGCCCGGATCAAGTCGATATGCTCCTGGTCGGTGGCGGTGACCTTGGGACCGTTGTACGTCCACGCGTTTTCTCCGGCAATCGTGCCGACGCAATCCGAGTGGCCGCGGCTGCCGTGAACGTGTTGCGTGGCGACGTTCCAACAGTTGCGGATGTGCCGGTTCTGGCTGAACAGTTTGATCCCGTTCGGATAGGTGTATTCGACGTACTGATGATCGTAAATGTGGCCGTAGTCTTTTCCTTTGCGGACCTCGCGGCCCCCCATCCCGTTGGCCTCGATGGGATGTTCGTCCTGCATGGCCCAATTGATGCGATCCAAGTGATGCACGTGCTGTTCGACGATTTGATCTCCGCAGAGCCAAACGAAGTAGTACCAGTTCCGCATTTGGTATTGCATTTCCGTCTGGTCCGGCTCCCGCGTGCGAACCCACACGCCGTCGCCGTTGCGATAAGCTCGGAGAAACTGGATTTCGCCCAACGCTCCGTCGTGGATTCGCTGGATGGTCTCGATCAGCTGCGGGTCGTGGCGAGACTGCAAGCCGACCACGACCTTCTGATTCCGCTGGTCCGCCAAGCGGTTCGACTCCATGACGCTACGATAACCCGGCGCATCCACGCACACGGGCTTCTCCATAAACACGTGCTTGCCGGCCTCGACCGCCGCCCGGTATTGCAGCGGCCGAAACCCGGGTGGCGTGGTGAGCAGAACCAGATCCACGTCCGCGGCAATCGCTTGCTGATAGGCGTTGAAGCCCGAGAAAACCCGCTCGGGCGGCACGTCCACTTTGTCGCCGTACTTTTCCTTGAGGCTGCGCGCCGCCTTTTGCGCCTGTTCTTCAAAGGCATCGGCCACGGCGACAAGCTTGACATTGTCCGGAACGTTCAGGCAGTTGGCTGCAGCTCCCGTGCCTCGACCGCCACAACCGATCAGCGCGACGCGGATCGGATCGCTGCCCGCGGCATGGACCGAACGGGTCCAAGAAAAACCGTCGGCCAGCGCCGCACCTGCCATCGCCACGGCACTGTGTTGAAGAAATTGACGCCGTGATGATGGAGAACGAGCGGACATGGACAGGCTCCTTGTCAGATGTGGGAAGATGCTGCGCTACGTCGCTTCGAACGTTGCCACGGCCGGTTGGCATCCGACCGAGACTCGTAAATTCGCGCGGATGATCTGGGCGAGTTCGCGGGAGTCGGATTCTTCGAGACGCTGTAGTACGCGCCGCCAGCGGTAGGAAAAACACCCCTTTTCATCGTAAGGACGGACTTTGAACAGCGTATCAAAGGCATTCCGACGCAGGCGGTATTTCTCCTGAATACAGCGGAAACGCTCGACAAAGGCGTCAATGTAGGCCCGGGCGAATGCTTCCGGGTTGGAAAGAAACTTCAGGCGGCGGTTCACCGGGTCGGCGTAGGATGCCGCCAGGTTCCGCAGCGGGGTACAGTAGTCGGCAAAAGTGCCGGTCTGATCCGCGACGACGATATCCACCGGGAGTCCGAGCCCATTTTCCACGACGATCTCGTCGCCATCGTCGAACATCGTGTTGTGCGAGGCATCGCATCGCCCCACGATGATGTTGGATGCTGCGGCACGCCCCAAAAGCTGGGCGAACGCCAAGGCGAAATCGGGGTTCTCGAACCGCGTTTCAGGCGTCTTGTCCGTGGCCACGCCGTGAATATACGCCCGCTCGAAATAGGGCGACCAGATCATGTAGCCATTCGGCCCTGTCCAGTCCGCAAAGTACCGTTCGCAGATCTTTCTCGTGGTGAACTGTCTCGGGATGTTCATCCCCAAATAGCGACAGGCGAATCGTCGATCAAGCACGTATTCCGTGTACTCATCCGACCTGAACATCGCGTCCGGAAGTTCGAGCTTGGCGTTTAGATGCTGCCACACGTCCCATTTCTGCATGCGAATCACGCTGACAATCTCGTTCGCGTGACCGTAACGTTTGACGACAGCCAGGTACACCTCCCGTCGGCCGCGACCGGGATTGCGACGGGAAAGGGAATTCACCACCTTGCCGATGTTCACGTACTCCAGATCGCCGTATTCCCGCACCAGATTGTAAAGAAACTCACGGGCCTTTTCTTCACAGGGATCCTGCCGCTCCTCTTCGAAAACTTCGTCAAACGCCAGTTCGCCGTTCTTGATCCGTCCTCCGGGAAGCCAATGGATCTGCATGAAGAACTCGGGACTGAGCGAAAGCAGCACTTCGCTTTGGACAACCTCGTCGGTATCGGTGACCAGGGCCGAGAACATGCGTTGTCGCCACAGGTCATTTTCCAGGTTGTCGCCCCGAAACTCAGCCGGCACGGCACACCGGAAAGCCTTCCGCAGATCTTCAAAAGCTGCTCGCAGGTCTTCAGGGGCCATGGCCGCAAAGTCGTAACGTTCGAAACACTCGCCGGTAAAGGTCTGGTCGGCCAGGTAAAACGCGACTTCGGGATTGCGATCCCGATTCAAACTTCGGGAAAAACACTGGATTTCCACCAGGTGCTGACGCAACAAGTCATCGTCAAGGTATCGCAGTAGGGAGAACTCGTGCAAGGTCAGCCAGCGGGTGCCCGTGGTCGCGTTGTGATAATAGATCTGCTTTCCATCAATTCCCGTCTTTGCAGCTACGATGCGTTCTTTGATCTCCTTGCGTCGGGTCGGCAGTCGGGCGATCCTCCACATTTCACCGCGACGCTTCAAGGCATCGCGGACGTTTTCGTTGAAGACATTCAGGTACTTGATCTGCCGCTTCGAGACCCCGGTCCTCTGGAGCAGCTTGTCCGCTCGAAAGGCAAGCGGCATGTCGTCGGGGTTGGATCGGATTTGAATGCGATTGCCTTCGATCACCGCAAGCACCGCGTCCCCGCGGACATCCTGCTCCTCCTCAGCAGTCATTTCAGGGAGTCCAGCAGCCAACCGTTGATCATTGGTCCATCGGACGAAGGCATTGATCTGAAACAGATGGATGGTAGGAATGGTAACAATTGCGTCGAAACGCGGAAAGATCGTCAGAATCGACGAGACAGGACGACCGTCGGGGCCTTTGGAAAAGAGCGGGGCGCCAAGGCAATGAACGTTCGACATCGTACCTCCTTTTCCGATTCACAGCGGAACCGGGCAAGCAAAAAGCGGCGAGGTCAGACCCACGCGCGATCCCCTACAGGAATCGCCGGTATTTCCACGAACATGCTCGAGCCCACGTTCCGTGCGTCCAGGCATCCGCTTCCGTGCATCCGCAATCGTCGTTTGGCAGGAATGAAGGCAGGGGATGAAAACTATAACACATCCTCGGTCCTGGGCAACACCCACGTCCGAGTTGCCGGCCATGTCCTTGTTTGCGGCAGATTCTCTTGGTAAAGATCCAGTCCGGCTGTTTGGCGCGGGCGAGTCGCGTCGCCCACGTGTTCCTGTCCGGCGCGGCCAGCGGCGACGCTGCCTGACCGCGCCTATGTGCCGTCCGAAATCTCGGCCCGAAAAAACGTCAGGAGGATCTTGGTCAGGATCTGCTCGCCGAACTCGTTGGCGTGAACCCGGTCGCGATAGAACACGTGCGGATGCACCTTGGCCGACCGCAGGTACTCGATCCACGGCGTCCGCATGTCCAGGAATGCGCAACGCTGCTCGGCAGCCAGTTTCTTCAGCAATTGGGTGTAACCGGCAGGATCGTTGATCTGGTCGAGGGCTTCCTGGTCACGCGGGTCTGCCGAGCCGAAGGTGCCGTTGGCCAGCAGGATTTCTACGTCCGGCAGTCCGGCTCGCAATTGCTGGATCACCGTGCGGATGCTTTCGATGTCCTTCTGGCTGATGCCGCCGATGAAGACCAGATCGGGCTTGAGGGGCACCACGTGTTTGGCGATCCGGTCTTCCTCCTTGTAATGCTGACAGCCGCCGCCGCCGCGCACGTAGACGCTTCCCTCGATCTGTGCCTTGGGATACGCCTCTTGCAGTTTCGCCAGCCAGCCCGAACGCATCGTGTCATTGACGATGCTGTCGCCCAGTCCCAGCACGTGCAATGCGTCTCCTTCGGTCAGGGCGCGGCGGGTACGCGGCAGGTGCGTCCAGTCGGCCGGGGGCGGCGTGAATTCGCCCTGAATCATTTCTGCCTGAATCCTGTCAATCTGTTCCAACGAGCGCTGGGGCGTGGAAAAGATCGAGTAACCCTCCTCGGGAGTGCCCCGCGTTTTCGAGGGTTGGTCCGGCGGATACTTGCTGGGCAACGCTCCCTGTTCGGGGAAGGTCACCGGGGAATCTTTCATCAAGTCGGCTCGCGCCGCGGCGAGTCCCAGCGCGAGGCAGACCGCTGGAACAACAAGAAAACATGTTCTGGTCACGGGTTCGTCTCCGGGGTTGGACCGAGGAAAAGGCATGGCGAAGGACAGCCGGATTATAGGCACCGGAATCGGCCGCCGCCATCCTGGGGCAACCGGCAGAGATGAAGAACCCCGAAGCCTAAGCGAGGCGATTCGGCAATTGGCTTGTTCCTCGCTGACGCTTCGAGTTACTCGGGGAAAGTTCCGTTTGTTCCGGTCGCCCTGGCGCGAGCTGCGATCCGCGATAATCGTCCGGGCTAGTTTCCACGGCCAACGCCGGTGGTATAATCTGCGGCGGCAGTAGCGACGCCGCCCAAAATCGAGCCGCCCGGTTCGAACCGGACGGCGCGTCGCGCACTGCCAGCGTTCCCATTTCCCCCACAGGCACTTATTTGCAGGAGAAGATTCATCGTGAGTGAAAACAGCACCAACGACACCTCGCGTCGTGAGTTCCTGAAGACCACCAGCCGGATCGCGGTGGCCTCGGCGATCGTCGGAGCGACCGTGCCCCGCGTCCATGCGGCGGAGAACAACACCTTGCAGGTCGCCCTGATCGGCTGTGGCGGCCGAGGCACCGGCGCAGCGGCCGATGCCATGTCGGTCAAGCAGGGACCCGTCAAGCTGGTCGCCATGTCCGATATCTTCGAGGATCGCGTGGCCTCCAGTTACGCCAACTTGGACAAGCGGTTCGGCGAGCGGATGGACGTGCCCGAGGATCGCCGGTTCGTGGGCTTTGATGGCTACAAGAAGGCGATGGACTGCTTGAAGCCCGGCGACATCGCCATCTTCGCCACACCGCTGGCGTTCCGCTGGGTGAACTTTGCCTACGCCGTGCAGAAGGGACTGCACGTGTTCATGGAGAAGCCGGTGACGGCCGACGGCCCGACGTCGCGGCGAATGCTCGAGATCGCCGACCAGTCGGTGGCCAAGAACCTCAAGGTGGGCGTCGGCCTGATGTCCCGCCACAGCCGGGCGATGGAACAGCTGTACGCCCGTATCCAGGACGGCGAAATCGGCGACATCACCAGCATGCGTGCCTATCGCATGACCGGCCCGATCGGTTCGGCCTTCTCGACGAAATGGCCCGGCGATCAGAGCGAGCTGCTGTGGCAGTTGCGGCGGTTCCACAGCTTCCTGTGGGCCAGCGGCGGCGCATACAGCGATTTCCTGATCCACGTCATCGACCACTGCTGCTGGATGAAGAACGCCTGGCCGGTCAAGGCCCAGGGCGTGGGCGGACGCCATTACCGCCAAGACCCCAACGGCAATCTGTATGTCGATCAGAACTTCGATTCGTACGCGGTGGAGTACACGTTCGAGGACGGCGCGACGCTGACCGTGAACGGGCGCTGCGTGGCGGGGGCCGCCAATATCTATTCCAGCTATGCACACGGCACCAAGGGCTCGGCGATCGTCTCCCGCGCCGGGGACTGCGGGCCGCCGTCCAGTACGTACAAGGGCCAGAAACCGAATCGCGACCAGATGCTGTGGCAGTCCGAGGTCCCTGGGGATCAGGGCAACCCATACCAGAATGAATGGAACGACCTGGTCGACGCCATCCGCGCGGACAAGCCGTTCAACGAAGCGCGGCGCGGTATCGAGGCCAGTGTCGTGACATCGTTGGGCCGCAAAGCTGCGCATACGGCGCAGGAGATCACCTACGAGGCGATGCTGAACGCCGAGGAAGAATACGCCCCGGGCTGTGACCAGTGGACGATGGATTCGGCCGCTCCCATTCAAGCTGACGCCGAGGGCCGGTACCCGATTCCCATGCCGGGAATCAAGACGAAGACCGAGTATTGAAACGCGGCTTGGAATCAGCATCTTGGCACAGGCTGGAGCTGCGGGCTGCCAGCCTGTGCTGTTCGTTGAACAGCGCCATTTTGGGAGCAACATCGTGCCAACAAACTTGCGTATCCTTGCCCGGCTGATCGCCGTTTCCAGCTGTCTGGTCGCCGCGATGGCGGCGGCCGCCGATTTTCGTCCGCCTGCGACGCCGCTGGTCGCCTGCGATCCCTATTTCAGTATTTGGTCGGCGGCAGACAAACTGACCGATGCGGACACCGTGCACTGGACGGGCAAGCCGCATCCGCTGGCTGCCCGGGTACGAATCGACGGAACCGCTTATCGCGTGATGGGCACCGCCCCGGCGGACGTGCCAGCGATGGAGCAGACCGGTTTGCGCGTGCTTCCGACTCGCACGATCTACACGTTCCAGTCGGCGGGCGTGGTGTTGACGTTGACGTTTTTGACGCCGGCGCTGCCGGACGACTTGGACCTGCTGGCTCAACCGATCACGTACGTGACCTGCGAATTTCGCTCGGTCGACGGTGCCTCGCACAATGTCCAACTGAACTTCGAAGCGTCCGGGTTGCTGGCCGTGAACACGCCGCAACAACTCGTGCTGGGGACCGTGGAAGAACACGGGGACTTGATCGCCGCCAAGATCGGCTCGCAAGAACAAGCGGTGTTGGCCAAGAGGGGCGATGATATCCGCATTGACTGGGGCTACTTCTACTTGGCAGCGGCCAAGGGCGACGGCGTGCGGTGTTCGCTGCAAGCTGCGGAAGCGTCGCTCGAACAGACGATCGACGTGCCCGCCGCGGCCGAATCGGTGGTCGCGTCGGTCACGCTGGATTTCGGCAAGGTCGCCAACGAGCCCGTTTCTCGCTGGCTGCTGTTGGCCTACGACGACCTGTATTCGATCCAGTACATGAAGAAGAACTTGCGTCCCTACTGGCGGCGCAACGGGTGGGAGGCGAGCGACTTGCTGCGAGCGGCTGCCGCAGCCTATCCGTCGGTGGTCGAACGCTGCACGGCCTTTGACCAGGAATTGATGGCCGATTTAACCGCCGCGGGCGGCGAGCAATACGCCTTGCTGGCGGCCTTGGCCTATCGCCAGTGCTTTGCCGCCGGTAAATTCGTGGCGGACGACAACGGGCAACCGCTGCAGTTCTGCAAAGAGAACCATTCGAACGGCTGCATCGGCACGTCGGATGTATTCTATCCCATGGCGCCGCAGTTCTTGTTGCTGGGGCCGACGCTGTCGAAATCGTTCCTGGTCCCGTTCATGAACTATGCCGCGTCCGAGCGGTGGACGTTCCCCTTTGCCCCGCACGACTTGGGCCAGTATCCGCACGCCAACGGCCAGCGTTATGGCGGCGGCGAGACGTCCGAAGAGAACCAGATGCCCGTCGAAGAGAGCGGCAACCTGCTGCTGTTGATGGCGGCCATCGCACAGATGGAAGGCCATGCCGATTTCGCCGGATTGTACTGGCCCCAGCTGACGCAATGGGCGGAATACTTGAAGGCCAAGGGTTTCGATCCGGAGAACCAGCTATGCACGGACGATTTCGCGGGGCATTTGGCGCATAACGTGAACCTGAGCGCCAAAGCCATTTGCGGCTTGGGTGCCTTTGCCAAGCTGTGCGAAATGCGAGGGGAACAGGCTCAGGCGGCCCAGTACCGTCAAACGGCCCAAGCCTTCGCGGCGCGCTGGGTGCAGGAAGCCGACGACGGCCATCATTTCCGGCTGGCCTTTGACCGCCCGGGAACCTGGAGTCAGAAATACAACCTGGTGTGGGATCGACTCCTGGGCTTGAACCTGTTTCCCGCCAGCGTGCTCCGCAAGGAAATGGAGCACTACAAAAAAGTCCAAAACGAATATGGTTTACCTTTGGACAATCGGCAGACGTATACGAAACTGGACTGGATCTTGTGGACGGCGACACTGACGCAGGATCGTGCGGATTTCCAAGCGTTGGTGGCGCCCGTGTTCAAGTTCCTGCACGAGACGCCGGATCGCGTGCCGATGACCGATTGGTATTTCACCGATAGCGGCCGCCGTCGTGGTTTCACCGCGCGACCGGTCGTGGGCGGTGTGTTCCTGCAAATGCTGTACGATCGGCAAATGTGGGCCAAGTACGCGGGCCGGGAAAAGATACAAGCCGCCGACTGGGCGCCCATGCCTCGGCCGCCTCGAACCGTGACGTTGGTCCCCACCAGCCAGCAGACCCCGGCGCTGTGGCGGTACACGACCGAGCCGCCGGCCGAGAACTGGCACGCCGCCGATTTCGACGACAGCGCCTGGCAACAAGGCCCCGGCGGTTTCGGCTCGGCAGGCACGCCGGGCGCCGTGATTGGTACCACGTGGAAGTCGGCGGACATTTGGATTCGTCGCACGTTCGAGCTACAGCAGCCGCTGCCCGACCGCGCCGCGTTGCGGCTGCATCATGACGAAGATGCCCAGGTCTACCTGAACGGCATCGAGGTGCTGTCGCGAGGCGGTTACACCACGGAATACGAAGCGGAAGAGATCGACGCCCAATCGCTCCGCGCGGGGAAAAACGTCATCGCCATCCATTGCCGACAGACCATGGGCGGGCAGTATATCGACGCGGGCCTCGACGCCATCGTGCCGGACAAGAGATAGCGCGGAGGGCGGAGGGCAGAGGGCAGAGAGCAGAGAGCGGAGAGCAGTTGGCGGAGCAGGGAAAATGCTTCTTGAAACAAACAGTGTTCGGAGAGCGTTGATGATGAAATACTTTTCACTGCTTGCTGCGTGGCTGCTGCTGTGTGGCGCCGTTCTGGCGGAGAATCCCGCGAGCGGGCTGGCGCCCGGCCAGTGGACGGCCGAGCGGGCGCGGGCCTGGTATGCCGCCCAGCCGTGGCTGGTCGGCTGCAATTTTCTGCCCAGCACTGCGGTCAACGATATCGAAATGTGGCAGGCCGACACGTTCGACGTGGCCACCATCGAACGCGAACTCGGCTGGGCTCGTGAACTTGGCTTCAACTCGGTCCGCGTGTTCCTGAACTACGTGGTCTGGGAGGCCGACGCGGCAGGCCTCAACGAGCGGTTCCAGCGGTTTCTGGAGATCGCCGCCAGGCAGGGCATCTCGGTCATGCCGGTGCTGCTGGACGACTGTAACTTCGCCGGCCGCGAGGCCAAGGCCGGGCCGCAGCCCGATCCGGTTCCCGGCGTCCATAACAGCCAATGGGTCTCCAGCCCGCCGCTAAGGATGGTCACACAGCGCGGCGACTGGGCGCAATTGGAGCGGTATGTCAAGGAGCTGATCGGGACGTTCGGCCAGGACCGCCGTGTCGTCGCCTGGGATCTGTACAACGAACCCGGCAATTCCGGGATGGGCCAACGCAGTCTGCCGTTGGTCGAGGCTGCCTTCGCATGGGCGCGGGAAACCAATCCGGACCAGCCGCTGACCGTGGGTGTGTGGACGGATTTCGACGGCGAGATGTCCCGCCGGATGTTCGCCCTGTCGGATGTCGTCAGCTTTCACGCTTACGACGACCCCCAGGGTGTACGCCACAAGATAGCGTTATGTGACGAGTTCGAGCGTCCCGTCCTGTGCACGGAATGGCTCCGCCGGCAAACGGGTAACACCTTCGAGAATCTGCTGCCGGTGTTCGACGAGCATCACGTCGGATGCTATCACTGGGGCCTCGTGGCCGGACGCACTCAGACGTATTACCCTTGGGGCTCCGCCCAGGACGCGCCCGAACCGGCACAGTGGCAGCACGACCTCTTCCGCGGCGATGGTTCGCCCTTCAGCCAAACCGAGTGGTCTTTTATCAAGGCGTACTTCGGCCGCTTGCTCGCGGTGGTCACCGAAGTGGTCCCCACGGCGCGCCGCGAGGCGGTTACCTGGCGTTACACGCTGGACGATCCCGGCGAAGGCTGGTCGGAGCCCGGTTTCAACGATACTGCGTGGCGAGAGGGGGCGGCACCGTTTGGCAAGCTCGAACCCGGTATTGGCCGCGTTCCGCGAACGGAGTGGACGAGCAACAGCATCTGGTTGCGGCGCGTCTTTACGTTACCCGCCGACCGCCTCGACGAGCTGTGGTTGACGATGCATTTCGACGAGGATCCGGAGGTCTATGTGAACGGGATCCTGGCGGCCGCGCCCGAAAAATGGAGTGACCGTTACCAGGAGATCGCCATTTCGCCTGCGGCGCGAGCGTCGTTGAACGAGGGGCACAATACGCTGGCGGTCCGCTGTCGGCAGACCTGGGGCGGGCAATTTATCGACGTCGGTATCGGTTCGCGCCAGACCGTGCCCGAGCAGGCAGACGAGGGCGGCGGCCGTTGGTCGGCCGATCGCGCATGGCGCTGGTACGATGCGCAAGCCTGGCCGTGCGGGTTCAACTATGTCCCAGCCAACGCCATCAGCTATACCGAAATGTGGATGGATTATGCCTTCGATCCCGTGCTGATCGAACGCGAATTGGAACTGGCCCACGAGGTCGGGTTCAACTGCATTCGCGTGGTATTGCCGTTTGTGGTTTGGGAAGCGGAACCGGCGGCGTTCAACAAGCGGCTGGCGACGCTGCTGGAGATCTGCGGGCGGCACGGCATCCGCGTCATGCCCACGCTGTTCGACGACTGTGTGTTCGGCTCGATTCGCGATCCGGTTTTCGGGCGGCAGCCGGCGGTTGTCGAGGGCTGGTACGCCAATGGCTGGACGCCTTCGCCGGGCCACAGCCTGGTGCGAGACGCGGCCACGTGGTCGCGACTGGAGAAGTACGTCAAGGATGTGGTCGCGACGTTCAAGGATAACCCGCAGGTTTGGATCTGGGATCTGTACAACGAACCGACCAACGGCGGGTTGGGCGACGTGTCGTTGCCGCTGGTCGAGCGGGTGTTTGAATGGGCGCGGGAGGTGAATCCGTCCCAGCCCTTGACGGTGGGCCAATGGAATGGCAATGCCCGGTTGAACGAAATCATCTACCGGCACAGCGACGTGATCACGTTCCACGACTACGGAGGCGCGGAGCATCTGGCCAGCCACATCGCGGATTTGCAGCGACAAGGCCGACCGTTGGTCTGTACCGAATGGCTCAACCGCGGACGCGGCTCGATCGTCGCAGACTGTCTGCCGATCTTTCGCCGCCGGACCGTCGGCTGCATGCACTGGGGCCTGGTCAACGGCAAGACGCAAACCCATTTGAACTGGGGACACCGGCCGGGCGAGCCGGACCCGCCCGTGTGGCAACACGATTTGTTCCGTTCCGACCATACGCCTTACGAGCCGAGCGAGATCGCGCTGTTTCGCAGGATGATCGGGATGTGGTAAGGCACTAGCGTGCAGCGAATCACTCACTGTGAGGATACCGTCAGGCACGTCGTCTAACGCTCACTTAGTCTTTCACCTAATCTTTCACCTAATCCTCTTCATTCCTTTCTCTGCCAAGATTAGGTGAGAGATCAGGTGAAAGATTAGGGGGTGTGGTACTCTATGGCTCAGGCGTTAAATGAGACAGTGATTTCTTCGCGGGTGGTTTGCGTGCGCCCGTTGGAGTTCACGCTTCAGCGTGTGTCGGGCCGCGAGTGAGGCTCGCGCGGGCACGCGGAAGCGTGAACTCCAGCGCGGGCAACCCATAGAAATAGGAGACGAAACATGGGCCGCAGTACTCGAAACAGCGATTTGGCCGATCGCGTGACGCCGCGGACGAAACTCTGGTTAGAGGTCAACAGCCAGTATGTGTTCGGCCTGGGCATCAGCAACATTCTGAAAGCGGTCCAGCAGACGGGGTCCATCAAGGCTGCGGCGCGCGAGGTCGGCAAAAGCTATCGCCACGTCTGGGACAAGATCAAGCAGGCCGAACAGGCGCTTGGCGTCCCGCTGGTCCGCAGCCAAGTGGGTGGCAAGGACGCGCGGCGCAGCGAACTGTCCGAGTTGGCGCAGGACTTGGTGCGCGACTTTGACAACTTCCGGCAAACGCTGTTCCAGCTGGTGCAAGTCGAATTCTCGCAACGCTTGCGAGAGACGCTGGAAAAACACGGCCGCAGCTGACGGGCCGGCCGCATCAGCGGCGGGCGCGTTCCACGCGCCGACAACACTGCCTCGCCGCCTTGCGTCCCATTTCCGCTGGATTATAATGCCGTCGGCTAACGGCACGCACGTGCCATTTGTTCTGTGTCTCACCGGAAGGCCGAACTCTGGCCGCAGCGTTTGGTGGGGCTTGGCGATTTCACAAAGGAAAGAGCATGTATCATCGTATCTGTCTGTTGCCGATTGTTCTGCTGGCGATTGGGTGGGCTTCCGCTGGCGAACCGGCCGCGACGACACCAGCGGCACAGCCGCCGTGCATGCGTGTGCTGTTGGTTCGCAACGAGACGGGGCAGACGATGACGGTCACGCCCGACGAGTTCGCCAAGTTGCCTCAGGCGACGGTGCGGGACAAGATTCCGCACAGTGACCAGGACGGGGCCTATGAGGGCGTCTTGTTGTCGGAATTACTGCGTGCAGCCGGTGTCGCGTTTACCGATCCCTCGGCGCCGGACAAGAAGTTGCCGGCCTCGCTTCGTACCGCCTACGTGTTGGTCGAAGCTTCGGACGGATACCAGGTGTTGTTTTCGATTCCCGAGATTCATCCGGACTTGGGGGGCCGTCAAGTGCTGCTGGCCAACCGGGTGAACGGCGAGCCGCTGGATGCCAAGTTGGCGCCTTACCAGGTGATCGTGCCGGGCAGCGATCTGCACGCCCGCTGGATTCGGCAGGTGACGCGGATTATGGTCCAGCCCGCGACGGCGGCGCCGCTTGCCGCCCAGAATGTTCCGACCAGCGTGCCGCCGTTGAATCGGGAACCAAATGGCCAGGTCTTCCTTGTGGGCACCGGCCCCGGCGACCCGGAACTGATTTCTGTCAAGGCTGCTGCTCTGTTGAAGCGGGCCGATGTCGTGTTCTGTTTCAGTTGGATGAAGGACGAAGTCGCGCCGTTCGTTCGTCCCGGCGTGGTCCAGGTGGCCTCGCCGCTGCTGATGGGCGGGCAATACTGCGGCCAGAATCCCGACGATTACAGCGGCGATGTGGCGCAACGCGTGCGGCGGACGAATGACGCCTTGACCCAACTGAAGACGCAGATTGAAACGGCGATCAGCGCAGGCCAGATCGTAGCCTTTGCGGACAACGGCGATCCGACCATCTTCAGCCCGTGGGGTTGGGTGCCGGACCTGCTCGCGGAATTCCAACCGGTCGTGATTCCCGGCATGAGTTCTTTCAATGCGGCCAACGCGGTGCTGCAGCGAGGACTTGCGGGGCAGGGGGCCTTGATCCTGTCATCCGGCGGCGACTTGGGACGTGCCGATCCGCAGGGTCGGTTGAGTGGTACGCTGGTGTTCTTCACCCAACGCGTCGAGATCCAGAAACTGCTGGCCCAACTGCGGGAACGCTATCCGGCCGATACGCCCGTGGCGATTGTCTGCGACGTGAGTTATCCTTCCGAAAAGCTGCTCCGAGGTCAGCTGGGAACATTCGCCGAGGTCGTAGCCCAAGAGCAGCTTCCGCTGTTGTACCTGATGTATGTCGGCGATGGCTTGGTGCCTTGTCCACGCTGATTCCGCAGCTTGTGCGCGGCGCGGCGCGAGCCGCCGGTTCCAGACGCCACCGGCGGCTAGCGCCGTGCCGCTCACCGAATGCGACCCCAAGAACTAGACCGGACAGGGCACTGGTCCTGTGTTGGCCCGCAAGCAGAACCCCGGGGAGAGGATCGTATCGCGATGATGCAGAGAACTTGCCGCCTGTTGATCAGGCTTCCGTTTTGGACATGCTTGCTGGGGTTGGCCGCGGTTCCGCTGGGGGCGCAGGCTGCGGCGGCAGAGCAAGGCGTCCTGCGACTGGCCACAACGACCAGCGTCGCCGACTCGGGCCTGGCCGCTGCGATCCTGCCGGACTTCGAGCGTCGCAACAGCTGCCGCGTGGACGTGATCGCCGTCGGGACGGGACAGGCGTTATCGATCGCCGGGCGCGGAGATGCGGACGTGGTGATCGTGCATGCCCTCAAGCAGGAGCTGGCTTTCATCGCGGCGGGCCATGCCAAGCAGCGTGACGAGATCATGGTCAACGATTTCGTACTGATCGGTCCGGCGGACGACCCAGCGCAAGCGGCTGGGGCCGCGACGTCGGCGGACGCCTTTCGAGCCATCGCCGCCGCCCGCGCGACGTTCTTCAGCCGCGGCGACAAGAGTGGCACGCACACCAAGGAACTCGAAGTCTGGTCCGCGGCGGGGATCACGCTGGGAAAGGGTACGGCTTGGTATCGGTCGTTGGGCCAGGGGATTCGTGAAGTCCTGTTGGCCGCTCACGAGCAACGAGCTTATACGCTGACCGACCGCGGCACTTGGCTCGCGCTGCGAACGAAACTGCCGGAGTTGCGCATTGTTTTCGGAGGCGAGCGTCCGCAAGCGAACAAGGATCCCGGATTGATCAACCGCTATGCCGTGCTGGCTGTGGATCCAGCCTCGCACCCGGCGGTCAACGCCGCGTTAGCCGAACGGTTTGTGGCCTGGTTGCGATCGCCGGAGATCCAGCAGCAGATTGGCCAATTCGGCGTCACCCAGTTCGAGCAGCCGCTGTTCTATCCTGCGGCTCGCTGAGCGACGGAATCCTGGGGGGAGAAAACAGGCGATGGATGAAATCTTCCGCGGACTGGTGCGGGCCGCCAGTTTAATCTGGGCCGCGGATTCGGCGGTCTTGGAGATCATCTGCCTGTCCTTGGTGGTGACCGGATTGGCGCTGGCGATCAGCACGCTGATTGGCGTGCCTGCCGGCGCGGTGCTGGGGCTGTGGTCGCGGGTCCGTGTGCGCGGTTTGGTTACCGTGCTGCTGTACACCGGCATGGGCTTGCCGCCGGTCGTCGTCGGCTTGGCGGTATATCTGCTGTTGTCTCGCAGTGGGCCCTTGGGGGGACTCGGGTGGCTGTTCACGCCCAGCGGGATGGTGCTGGCGCAGACCATCATCGCGCTGCCGGTGGTCGCCGGCTTGACCATGACTGCCGTGCAGAGCGTCGATCCGGCTTTGCGGCTGCAAGTTCGCGCGCTGGGCGCCACGCGCTGGCAGGAGTTGGCGGCGGTGTTGCGCGAAGCTCGGATCGGCGTGATGGCCGCCATCGTCGCAGCCTTCGGTTCGATCATCTCCGAAGTCGGCGCCGTGATGCTGGTTGGCGGCAATATCGAAGGCCAGACGCGCGTGCTGACGACCGCCATCGTGCTGAACACGCGGATGGGCGAGTTTGATTTGGCGCTGGCTTTAGGGATCATCTTGTTGCTGTTGACTTTTTTCGCCAACACGGCTTTGTTTTGGCTGCAACAACGGGTCGGGGGCTGACGGCCATGGACACGCCCATCTACTGTCTGGAAGGACTTCGCAAATCCTACGACGGCCGCGCCGTGGTCGATGTGGAACGTCTGGAAGTACAGCAGGGCGAAGTGCTGGCGTTAGTCGGGCCGAGCGGCAGTGGAAAATCGACGCTGCTGCGATTGCTGAACTTTCTCGAACCGCCCACGGCGGGGACCATCGTCTACCGGGGCTGCGCGTACCGCGACCATCGGGTCAGCGTTGCCGTGCGGCGCGAGATCACCACCGTCTTCCAACGCCCGGTGCTGATGCGCGGCAGCGTGCGTCGCAATGTGGCTTACGGCCTGCGTCTGCGGAACTGCCGCGACGATCGGCGGGTGGCGCAGATCCTGACGCACGTGGGACTGGACTCGTTGGCCAAAGCCCAGGCTCAGCGGCTGTCTGGCGGCGAGATGCAACGCGTGGCGTTGGCGCGGGCCTTGGTCGTCCAGCCCACCGTGTTGTTGTTGGACGAGCCGACGGCGAACCTGGATCCCTACAACGTGGCCTTGATCGAAGACATCGTGCGGCGAGAGAACGGCGAGTCGGGCACAACGGTCGTGCTGGTCACGCACAACGTGTTTCAAGCCAAGCGGTTGGCGACGCGCGTGGGGTTGATGCTGTCAGGGAGGCTGGTGGAAGTCGCCCCGGCCAGACAGTTTTTCGATTCGCCCGCCGATGCTCGCACGGCTGCCTTTGTGCGCGGCGAGATGATCTGTTGAGTGATTCCAGGGGCAACCGTTGCGGGGCAACGCGGGGCTGGAGGCCGATGCCACCTGCTTTGCCCCCGGACCTTGTGAGCCGCAAGACGCTAGCCGCGCAGATTCCAAAGTAGTAGGCACACGCCGTGTGCCGTGAACTGCGGACGGCACACGGCGTGTGCCTGCTAGTGCGATTTGCTCACGCTATTTCTGCGCGGTCGCCGAGCAAATCGCTCGTCGAGTTCCTGTTCTTCAGCTCGCTCGAAATGCCATGTCGACGACTTCCTTCTTCGCCCGCGACAACGCATACTACTACCTTTGCCCGAAAACGTTTGGACGGGATCGACGACCAAGACCATGAGAACAACACGTGCAGCATTGTTAGGACTGGTGTGGGCCATTGCCGGATCGAGTATCTGCGTCCGCGCGGCCGAGGTGGACGTTCGCGATCCGGCCATCGCCGTACCGGCCCCGCCAGCGGGTGCGCTGGGTTTTCCGTCGCGCGACGCAGATCTGGACGCGCTGCCTGGGTTTCAGAATCCGCCGCCGGGCTATGGGCAAGTGCCGTTCTGGTGGTGGACGGGCGACCCGTTGGACAAGGACCGACTGCTGTGGCAGATCAAGCAGCTGCATGCGCAAGGCATTTCCGGGATGCAGGTGAACTATGCCCACGAGGACTCGCCGGGCTGGCCGACGTATGCCGCCGAGCCGGAGATTTTTTCCGACGCCTGGTGGGACGTCTGGAAGTACGTCGCCGGCGAGTGCGGCAAGCGAGAGATGGGCATCGGCTTGAGCGGCTATACGATTGACTGGCCCAATGGCAAGAGCCTGATCAGTCGCACAATTTACAGCGAGTCCGAAATCCAGGGACGTGAGATCGTGATTGCCGGCAAGCGGCGCGTGGCGGCCGGCCAGACGCTGGCTTGCGACCTGCCGGCCGACACGATCGCGGTGCGGGCTTATTCTGTCGCAGAAACGGGATTCGGACCCGGTAATCGTGACCTGGTCGATGCGATCGGCGCGGGAAGCCTCGAATGGACTCCGACCGCTGGCGACTGGGAAGTCTGGATCTTCACCGCGGCGCGCAAGCCTGGCACGCTGAATCCGATCCATCCACTGGCCGGGCAGCGGGTCATCGAGCGGTTCTTTCAACCGTTTCAAGACCATGCGCCGGGCCAATCCACCGCAGGCTTGAACTACTTTTTCCACGACGAATTGCATTTTGGCGTCGGGGACCGGATTTGGGCCGATGACCTTCCGGCCGAGTTCGCGCGGCGCAAAGGCTACGACTTGTTCGAAGTCTTGCCGGCCATGTTCCAGGACGTTGGCTCCAAGACGGTCAAGTACCGGCTGGATTTCATGGACGTCAAGATGCAACTGGCCCAGCAGCGTTACTTCGTTCCGATCTTCCAATGGCATTGGAGCCGGGGCAAGATCTATGGCTGTGATCAAGGCAGCCGCGGCCGCAACCCGCTGGAGTTCGGCGACTATTTCAGCGCCGTCCGCTGGTACACCGCGCCCGGCCACGATACGCCGGGAGGAAGTGCCGACTTGATCAAGGGCAAGGTCTCCAGCTCGATCGCGCAACTCTATAAACGTCCCCGCGTGTGGCTCGAAGGCTATCACAGTCTGGGCTGGGGCGCCACGCCCGAACGGCTGATGTTCGCCACTCGCGAAAACTATCTGTACGGCTGCAATCTGCTGAATCTGCACGGGCTGTACTACAGCACGCACGGCAGTTTCTGGGAATGGGCGCCGCCGTGTTACCATTTCCGCATGCCGTACTGGCAGCACCTGGGCGTGTTCCTGAAGTACTTCGAGCGGCTGTCGTACCTGATGAGTCAGGGCGTTCACGCGTGTGACGTCGCCGTGATCTATCCGGTCGCTCCCGGCCAGGCCGGACTGGGCGGCGGCGAGGCCACCAGCGCCGCCTTTGCCGCGGGTACCGCGCTGATGAACCAGGGCTACGATTTCATCTTCATGGATTTCGAGTCGTTGGCGCGGGCCGAAATCCGGGACGGGCGGTTGCACGTCTCGGACACTTCGTACCGCGTGCTGGTCTTGCCGGCCATGCGAGCCGTGCGCTGGTCCACGTTGGAAAAAGCACGCCAGTTTTTCCGCTCGGGCGGTATCGTGGTCGCCGGCGGGGCGTTGCCCGAGGCGAGCGATCGTGCGGGGGCCGAGGATCCGGAACTCGACGCGCTCGTCCGGGAACTGTTCGGTGCGACGGCCGCGGAAGCCAAAGCCGGCGTTCGGCCGCCGGTGCAAACCCACGCCGATGGCGGCGTCGGGATGGGCTTGCTGGGCGGCGACCAGGTGCCGCCGCGCCGCTACGACGGCGGTTTCGTCGGCCGTTGGGTCTGGTCGAAAGAGCCTGTGCAGCACGTCTATTTCAAAGCCGTCTGGAAGGCACCGGCCAAGGCCAAGAGCATCTGCCAGGTTCGCTTTTTCTGCGACAACGAGGGGGCGTTGTACGTCAACGGTACCCAGGTCTGCTCGGGCGTAAACTACTCGAGCGGTTGGACGGGCGAGATTGTTCTGCAAGACGGCGACGTGATCACCGTCGATGCGCGGGATCATGACTCGCCAGGAAAACGCGGCACCGCGGGAATGTTCCTGGCCATCGTCCAGGATGGCCAGACGGTACTGTCCACCGAAGACCTGCGCTACGCACTCGCCTTGCCCGGCGATGACAGCTGGCGAACCAGCCGCGACACGAGCGGCCTGGCCGCCGTGGACTCGACCAATGTCCACGAGTTGCATCGGGGCGGGGTGGCGGGCGACGTGTGGAACGCTCTGGTTGGCCGGATTGAAAGCCTGGTGCCTCGCGACGTTCAAGGAGACAAGGCGATCAAGGCCACGCATCGCAAGGTCGGTCCGCGCGACGTGTACCTGGTCATGGGAGCCGCGAAGAATTCGGCGGTCGAGTTCCGTGCCCAGGGTCGCGTCGAGTTGTGGGATCCCTGGACGGGCGAGGTGCGTCCGCTGCGCGTGCTGGGCGAAACGGCCCGCGGTACGCAGGTCGAGCTGCCGCTGGAGGATTACGAGGCGCAGGTCGTCGTCTTTACGCCAGGCGCGCCGCACGTCTGTCCACCGCAACCCCGGGAGCCATCGAGACAGGAGATCGTCCTGGACGGCGAGTGGGAGTTCGAACTGACGCCGACGATGGACAACCGCTACGGAGATTTCCGCTTGCCCGTGACCGACACGACCATCGGCCCCGAGGCGAGGATCTTTCGTCACGCCATCGCAGCCGGCGACACGGCCGCCGATGCCGCGGACGGCGCCGCCGCTTGGCGGGTGTCCGGCTTTGACGACCGCTCTTGGGAACGCGCGACGTACGACTTCGGACCGCAATTCTGGCTGCTGGGGCCGCTCCCGGCGGACGCGGCGGACGACGCGCTCGATGCTCGGTTGGCAAGCCTTGTGAGTGTGAATCCTGCGGAGGCGGTCGACATTCATGGCCAGCCGCACCGTTGGCGTCCTTATCGGTTTTCGTGGCGTCAGGGGCTCGAAGGCGATCCCGGGCACCAAGGCTGGCATGGTCTGAAGGAGAACGTCAGCGACCATTTCCTATGTCTCGGCAAGCGGGAGAATGCCTTGAACGAGTTCAAGTACGTGGCCGAAGCCGCCGGCAGCCGTTACTACCTGTGGACCAGCGCCACCGTCGCTCGGCCGACAACCGCTCGCATCGACGCCAGCCAACGGCGCGAGGGCGACCGGCCGCACGCCTCCGAGGTACTCACACCGACGGCGGTGTACGTGAACGGTGCGCGGATCGAAGATTTGGATCAAGCCGTGCCGTTGCGCGAGGGCGCTAATCCGCTCCTGGTCCGCTACGACCAGGCCGGCCGCGGCTATTTCGTCTTGAAACGGGACGCAACCGCGGTGCCCGTGTCGCCCCGGACGCCGTTGTCGATGAAATGGTTCGACGATCCGACGGTGATCCGCTTCGACATTCATGCGAATGCCCAGCCGGCCGAATGGTTCCGCTTCACCGCACCGCCGGGATTGCGCGCGATGACGGTGACGGCGCGGGGAGCCATCGAGGCTTGGGCAGATGGTCAGCCGATGCGGGAGGCGGGCCCAGGTCGTTTCGAAACCGTAGCGTCGTTGCCGCGTGCGGCCCGTGTGGCCCTGCGCGTGGTGCCTGAAACGGGTTTCTGCGGCGCCGCGGTGTTCCCGGAGCCCGTACGTCTGGAGTCCGGATCCGGCGTGGCCATGCCTGGCGATTGGTCCAAGAGCGGCGCGCTGGAATGCTACTCCGGTGGCGCGTGGTATCGCAAGACCGTGACGCTGTCTCCCGAGCAAGTTGCCGGCCCGATCTCGCTCGACCTGGGCGCGGTCGTGGCCACGGCCGAGGTCCGCGTCAACGGCCAATCGGCCGGCATCCGCGTGGCGCCGCCATGGACGGTGGATATTTCCGCACAGGTCAGGCCCGGCGAGAACCGGATCGAAGTGCTGGTCTACAACACGCTGGCCAACCACTACCTGACCATACCGACTCGCTATCGCGGCGACTTGACCTCCGGCCTGCTCGGCCCTGTGACGCTGAGCGTAACGACAACCAACGACGACGGAAAGGAAGAAGGAAAATGAATCGACCAAGATGGTGGAACGTAAACTCGCTGTGGCTGGTCTTGCTGTTGGCTGCACCAGCCGCCTTGCAAGGCGCGGAGACGGCGGTCACGGGGGACATCGATCAGGAAACACTGGACGCCTGGTCCGCGCCGTATCGCGGCTGGCACTACCACCCGGAGCACGTCATTCCGGCTCAGCCGAACATTCCCGGCCACGAGAAATTCGTCAACACGGACGTACCGTGCGTATATCAGTTGCCCGGCCAGGGGGACAAGTGGTACATGAGCTTCATCGCCTTCAACGGTCACGGCTACAATTCCTTCGTTGCCGAGAGCACGGACCTGGTCCACTGGACGAATCCCCGGTTGGCGATGGGATTTGGTCCTCCCAACGAGTTCGACTTTGGCGGCTGCGTGATCGGCGCGTTCCTGTACGAGTCTTACGACATCAAGTCGCCGCGGCTGCTCAAACGCCGCGATGGCAAGTACTGGACGCTGTACGGCTGTTACCCGCGGCAAGGCGGTTACGAATTGCGGCCCGGCTACGAAGGCGTAGCGGTCAGCGACGATGGTTTGACGTGGCGGCGGGCGAAGGACGCCCCGATCCTGGCCGTTCAGGACGCCGACTGTGGGACGTGGGAAAAGGACTGCATCTACCAGCCCTGGCTGGTCGAAGAGCAAGGTCGCTTTTTCAACTATTACAACGCGGCCAACGGGGGCATCGAGCAGATGGGACTGGCGCTGTCGGACGACCTGTTGAACTGGAAACGTCACGACGGCAATCCCATCGTGCGCAACCGGGCGGGCGGTTTCGACGCCCAGTTCTGTTCCGACGGCAAGATCTTCCGCGACGGCGACCACTGGACGATGTTTTACTTTGGCGTCGGGCGGGGCGGAGCCCACATCATGGTCGCCTTTTCTCGCGACCTGCTGAACTGGACGTCCCATCCGGAGCCGCTGTACAAAGCGGGCGGCAATCCCAGCGGGCTGGACAAGCAGTACGCGCACAAGATCTCGCTGGTCTACAACCCGCAGAACGACACCTACTACATGCACTATTGCGCCTGCGGCCTCCAAGGCCGCGGCATCGGGCTGATCACCAGCAAGCCGCTGTAATACCGGACGGCTCGCGCCGTGCCGCTACAAAGTGAACGGCATCAACTGGCGACCGGCCCACGTTTCGCTGGTTCCCCGAACGCTAAGACCTTGACGTTTGCCGAAGGCTCGCCAGCAGTTTCTCGAGTTGCATCAGCTTTTCGATGTAACGAATCCCGCGGCGGGTGCGGTGGCTCACTCCGCCTTGCACCGGGCGCCAGCGATGTCTGCGGCAATGTCGGGCAGGATTGCGTCCAAGCCTGCCAAAGCGGCGTCCAAGTCATCTGCCGCCGGACGGCTACATGGATCGAGGCCGGGATCGCGACGCGGCTCTCTCGCCACCATCGGTGGTGCGACCTCCCATGCTTGCGGAATGCGACGGGGCGACAGGGGACGGGCTGGCGTCCAAGCCCCGCGGGAGACGATCGTGCGAAGGTTGGCCGCGGACGGAACCAGCGGCAAGGAACCCTCTCCACTGGCCAGCGATCCGGCCAGCTGATTGTTGATATGGTTGATGACCCGCAGCACATCCGCGGGCGTACAAGCGCCATCGTTGTCCACATCATAGTACAGGTAAGGCGGCGGAGGCGGAGTGACGGGCAGGATCGGATTGTTGGGATGCGCGTTGATGTAGTTGATCAGGATCAGTACATCGAGGGGTGCAACGGTCCCCGCGCCGTCGACGTCGCACGGTTCAACCGTGTTCTGCCAGCCGTGATGTCCGTTGTCCACCGTGAACTGCGCTACGAAGTCGCCGCCGGGTACCCCATCCCCGGAGGGCAAGAAATCAGAGAACTCTCCGTCCAGCGGGACGCCTGTCGAGTCACAAATCCCGGCTCGGACGATCCAACTTGGATCGTCGTCGCCAGGATTGTCGTCAACTCCCAGAATGCCGTCGTGGTGGCCGAGCGTACGATCGTGAACGACCTGACCAGTCCCTTCATCCATGTGCCAGTATGCCATCAGACTGGGGTCATTACCCGCCAGCCCTCCCGCCATGTCGCTGGCGATCTGAGCGGCGCTCCTCGCCACCGTCCAGAACTGCACATCGTCGACAGCGCCCTTCCATAATCGTGTGGTGTCGAACCCAACCCCCACGCGGACCTCGTTGAACCGCGTGGGCCAGAAGGTTTGCAAGTCGTCAAAGACCTGGACGCCATCAAGGTAGCCGATGACATGGTTGGTCGACGAGTCCCAGACGAGGGCCACATGATACCACCGGTTCGTCTGCAGCGAGTTCGTGTATCCATGTCCAAGGAACTCGGAAGACCCGGTGGCACTATCGCTCCCAATGTTGACGCCGAAATTCCCGGCAGAGTCTTGCTCGAACCGGATGCCTCGATTCCCGCCCGCATTCCCGGTGAGCGGTCCGGTTGTCAGCAAGTTTGGATAGTTTTGCAGCGCGTCGGATCGCATCCAGAAAGCGATTGTGCCCTGGGTGGGCCGATTGCCGAGATCTCCGATCGTCACGAAGTCGTTCGTTCCGTCAAACTGCAGTGCGTTATTGGTACTCGACCTGACGACCAACTGATACGTGTCGACGGGCAGGGAGCCCGCCGACAGGCCCAGTGTCACTTGCTGGGGCCCGGACAGGGCGACGGACTGCGGCACGATTGCCAGTTCATTGCCGTCGGCAAAGGTTCCGTCGCCGCCGCTCGCACGCAAGACAACGTTCGCCCGAGTGACGGTACTCGGGTCGAGGGCGCGGTCGAAGGTGACGACGATGCTGGCAGGAGCCGCGCTGACGGTCGAACCAGGCACTGGAGTCATCGACACGACGCGGAACGTCGCGCTGGGGTCGGGCGCCGTGTAGAACTCGTAAAAGATCGGTTCGGAGGGCTCTGCCAGGTTGTCCGTCGGATCGCTGATCATGCCATTCACATAACGCAGGCCGAACATCGCCGCGATGGCGTTCATGGGGTAGTTTTCGATCGTGTGGCCGCCTCCCGACAGCCACGACCAGGCCAGGCCCGTCGCCAGCACGCCGCCGCCGTTCTGTACGAAGGCTTCGATCGCTGCAAGCTCGTTCGAGGTGAATGCGGTCCAGCGGGCCGCGATCGCCAGAATATCCGTCTGGCCGAGTTCCGCTGCCGTCAGATTTCCGGAGGCCACCGTGATCGTGTAACCCGCCGGGCCAAGCAACTCGACCAATCCCGCGTGGACTTGTCGCCCCCAACCCGTGTCATACGAGAACTTGTCGAACAGGATTCTTTTGCCGCCCTGGCCCAGCCAAGAAGCTGCGTTGGCGATGAACACTTCGTTGTCCAGCAGCGTGTTGTACGCGGGAAAAAAGAAGCCCTCGTGTCCGAAGCAAACACCGCGACCGGATCCCATGATCCCCGCCCCCACGACGATGGGCGGCTGTTGTTGCACCAGCGGCGCCGTATCGTCGTCGCCGAACGCGATCGCCACGCCGCCGCCGACGATCTCCAAGGGACCGGGCAGCTGGTCGTAACCCGCGGTGATGCCGTTGACGCCGGAAACCAACGGCCCGAACGGTGATGATTGCCGATTGCCGAAGTTGGCGTCGTGGATCACTTGTCCTGCGGCCAGGGGCACGGTGTAAGTGCGGGCCGGCAGCGGCCGGGTGAGTATCCACCCCAACGGAAGTAACTCCGTGACGGTGTACGTGCCCGGCGACACAAGGCTGAGGAATTGATAGCTGCCGTCGGGTCCCGTCGTGGTCGACAACTCGGTCGGATCGACCTGCCCGTCCCCGTCGGTGTCCAGAAAGACGGTCCGGCCGGGCAGGCCGGATTCGTTGGCGTCGAGGATGCCGTCCCCATTCAGATCGTTCCAGACGATGCCGTGGATCTCGCCGTTGGCGCCGAAGTTGGCCTCGAAAGCGCCGATGTCCACGGTCGCCATGCCATCGGTGTTGCCGTCCACAGAACGCGAAAAACCGGTGCCGCGCTGGTCGGTGGTCAAGCCCGCATCTGCGGCCCGGACGTTGCTACCCGCGTCGACCGCCGGACTTTGGGGGAGCAATGCGTGTGTCAGGGTCAACCCACCGTTGTCCTGCAGCAGGCCGAGGCCGGGGTTCAGCGGCGACGCGATGGTGCCGACCATGTTGCCGTTAACGCCGTGGACCAGCCCGCTGCTCTCATCGCCGGTACCGATGAGGTTATGGCTGCTGGCAGAGCTGAAAGCCCCCTGCACGTCGCTAGGCGTCGTGCCGGCTGCCAGGAAATTGCCGGCAACGATGGTGTTGTAGAGCGACGGCGGCGAGGTTTGGGCGGCCGACATACCGCCGCCGACGTAGTAGCTGCGGTTGCCCGTAACCGTCACGTTGGTCAGTGCGAGGGAACCGATACCTCGCTGCTTGATCCCGCCTCCATAGGCCATCGTCGAGGTCGCCGCGTTGCCGGAAATCGTCGTGTTGACGATAGCCATGTGGCCATTGTTGAGGATTCCGCCGCCGCCTTCATGTGACGTTGCCTCGTTACCGTACACCACGCTATCGCGGAGATTGACGAATCCTTGGTAGAAAGTGAAGATGCCCCCACCCATGGCAGCCGTGTTACCCGACACCGTGACTTTCGTAAGTTCCACCCTCTTGTCCGCGGCGGCTGCCTGACCGACATACAACCCGCCCCCCCAGTCACTCGTGTTATCCGAGACGATGCACTGCGCCGCGGACAAGAGTCCCATCAGTTCCGTGGAGATGCCACCACCTTCGTTCGTGGCGTGATTTCTGAGCACAGCCACCTCGAAGAGACTGGCGGTGCCGTGGTTGTGAATCCCGCCACCGTTGTACGCTGAATTGTCAGACACGATGGCGTGTCGTAGCGTGAGCGAACCGGCGTTGTAAATCCCGCCGCCAAGGCTGCCAGCGTTACGCGTGACAATGACGCTGTCCAGGGTCGCAGCGGCCCCGGCGACGATGTGCATCGCCCCGCCACGTCCGGCAACCAAGTCGGTTCCACCTTCACCGCCGCTGATCGTCAGGCTGCTGATCGTCGCCGCGATCCCGGCCACCGTATTGAACACCCGCGAGTTCCCCGCCGCGTCTACGGTCAATTGGTCCGCCCCGAGCCCTTGGATGTCCACGTTGCTGTCGATCGCCAGTTCGCCCAGTTCGGCGTCCAGGACAATCGTGCCGCCGCGCAGTGTTTCCTTGAAGGCGATCACGTCATGGCCCGGCTGCTGGGAGGCCAGCCACAACGCCTCCCGAAGACTCAGGTCCCCGTCGCTGTAATCGCCGTCGCTTTCATCGTCGAGAGTCGAGACAATGAACGCGAAAGCATGATTGCCGAAATCGACGTCGCCGGCGGTTTGGCCGGAGGAGACGGTCACACGGTGCGGAGCGGATGCAGCGGGCGACGTCTGAGCCCATCCCGCACGCGGCAACTGGGCCACGTCCCATTGGCCCGGCGAGACCTGAGACAGCGTGTAAGCCCCGGCGATGCCGGTGACGGCTGACGGTTCAACGCCGTCGTCCAGTTGTTGGTTGCCGTTGTAGTCCACGTACACCGTCCACCCGTCAAGTCCCGGTTCGCCCGGACCGCGGCTGCCGTTGCCGTCGCGGTCGTCCCAGACGGTCCCCTGGATTTGGCCCGCGCCCGCGGTCGAAACGCTGAGGGACCAGTTGTCGTACAGTTGCGTGAATGTGCCGCTGATACGATTGCCAATCAAGAAACCAAACGTGATGTCCGCGCCTCCGGCAGAGAAGTCGGGATGCCGCGTGTCGTCCCATTGCCGATAGTCAGGCTCGGTAACCGCCCGGAAAGATGCTTCGGAAAACGTGTCGGACTGTATCGGGCGCCAAGACGTCACGGCTCCGCTGGCTGGGACAACTGCCCCGTATAACTGGCCACCCTGCTCGACGAGAATCGCCTTGGCCTGTCCATCCCCCCAGCCCGTCACAGACTTCTCATCGATCGTCATCTGAACGGTATCAATCGAACCGTCGATCGCGGGCTGCCACGAAAACTCGAGGTTCATGCCCTTTGCCCAGGCCGTCTCGCCGGTAACGGTTGTGACATCGAGACACGCACCTGGATTCCCTCCCGTGGCAAGAACGGTCGCGGTGGCTGAACTGCCCGGACTCGCAAAACTGCTGAAGGTCCAGTTGGCAAACTCGCCATCGGTGAATGTGGCCAGCAGTCGCCTGTCCTCCAAGCATTCACAGCTGAGCCGACGATGGTGTACCCGCCGATGCGCAGGCCTGCCCCCTCGCCCACCACGATGACTTCTGCAATCCCATCGTGCCCGCCGTGCTCGCAACCATCGAACCCAAAATGAATTCACGGACATGCTAACCTCCTACGGAATTGAAGCCGCTTTTCGCGTTGAACTACCGGAAACGGTGTTCCCAGTTCCTGTCCATGCCGAAACGTTTGCTGGAGTGCCGATCCAACCCCAACTCTTCCGCTAGAAGCCGCACTCGCCTCCTTACGAAGGGCATTTGGACCATCTGGTCCAGCAGATCCTCCAGCTCGTCAAACTCCCACGTTTCCCACACGGCATCCAAGGCCCGCGGACGCCCCCGATCCTCCAATTCGCACGGCCCGACGCGACTTGCGAACTCGCGCCAATTGCTTCCTTGTTCGTTGGCAATCCAGGTGGCCTGCGGTGTCGAGCGGAGACCGACCGCCGGATTCGCGATACTCAAGGTGGCCGCGCTGCCAAGATCCGGTATCGCCATGCCACGTGAGTCGGCGGAACCCTCTCCGCTACTGAAAGACAACGCCACGTTCCGGTTGATAAAATTGATCACCTCCAAGACATCGCCCGCGGTACAGAGCCCGTCGTCGTTCACGTCGTAGTACGGAGGCGGCGAGGCGGAGACAGGCGGCAAGGACGGATCGCTGCCACGGGCGTTGATATAGTTGATGACGATCAACACATCGAGGGCCGTCACATCCCCGTCGCCGTTGACGTCGCAGGGCGCCGGGCGGTTTTGCCAGCCGAGGTCGTCATCGAGATTGGTTACCCCGACGCTGGGCACCGGCAAGCCGTGATAGAACGCATCGCCGCTGGTTACCGGCGCTACGACAATCGTGTAAACCTGATCGCCGTCGCGCACTTCGTCGTCAACTCCCGTGACCGTGACCGTTTGCGGCATGTTCCAGTCGGCGGCGGTGAACACCAGAGTCGCCGGCCAGACGGTGCCTTCCGCCGGATCACTGGACGAAACGCCGACGGTCACGTCATCCGTCGGCTGGCTGTTCAAGCGGATCGTAAACGTGGCTTGGTCTCCCACTTCGGACGTGAGCAGTCCGCCATCCGGATCGACCACAAACCCGGCGGTGTCATTGTCGGTGATGTCGGCGACAAGCGAATCCAGCGAGATTCCGTCGTAGCCCGCATCGCCGCTGGACGCCGCGTGGTCAATCCGGCCCGAGTGCGGCCCCTCCGCCACCGAGTCGTTGACCGCCCAGACCCTCACCACCTGGGGTAGGTTCCAGTTGTCGGCGGTGAATGTCAGGCTGGCCGGGGACGTGGCCAGTTGGTTGTCCGGCAGGATCGCGATCACCACGTCGGACCTGGGCTGCGCGGTCAGGGCCAGCGAATAGGCGTCAGAAGACCAACCTTCGGTCAGCCACGTCTGCCCGCCGCCCTGGACGATCGCCACCCCCGCCGTGTCGTCGTTGCGGTTGGTCACCGAAACGTCGACCGGATCTACGCCGTGGAAGTTCACGTCGGCACTGACGGCAGCAGCCGTCAGAATCGTGTAGTCTACATCTCCGTCGTCGAACGGGTCATCCACGCCCGTCACGGTGGCCGTCTGCGGGATGTTCCAGGCGGACGGCAAAAAGGTCAGTGTGGCCGGCGCCACCGTTCCCTCCGCCGGATCGCTGGAAGACAAGCCGATCGAGACGGCGGCCGTCGGCTGGCTGGTCAAGCGGACCATGAAGGTTGCGGTGCCGCCGGCCTCGGTGGTGATCAACCCGCTGGCCGGAACCACCTCGAAGCCTGCTACGTCGTTGTCGAGGATCTCCACCGTAACCGGATCGACAGCAATTCCGTCATAGTGCGCGTCGCCGCTGGTTACCGCGTGCGTGACGTGGCCTGCATGCGGGCCTTCGATCAGCGCGTCGTCCACGGCGGTCGCGGTCACCGTCTGCGGCACGTTCCAGTTGGCGGCCGTGAACATCAGACTGCCGGGCGAAACGCTCAACTGGTCGTCCGGGATCATCGCGATGGTCACCGCGGACGCCGGTTGGGTACGCAGCACCATCGTATAGGTCACGACCCATCCGCTATCACCTTCGGTCACCTGCATCGGATCGTCGGCCAGGACCACCGTCACCCCCGCCACATCGTCGTCCAGGTTGATCACGGGCACATCCGCCGGATTCAGGCCGGCGTAGTTGGCATCGCCGCTGACCGCCGCAGCCGTCAGGATCGTGTAAGCCATGGGGCCATCCACAACCGGATCGTCCTCGCCGGTAACCGTCACCGTCTGCGGCACGTCCCAATTGGCTGCGGTAAACGTCAGGCTCGCAGGCGACACCGTGCCCTCGCCGGGGTCGCTCGACGACAGGCCGACCGTCACCTCGGCCGCCGGCTGGCTGGTCAGCCGGACCGTAAACGTCGCGGTGCCGCCTGCCTCGGACGTGACCAGCCCCTCGGTCGGGCTGACCACGAAACCCGGCTCGTCGTCATCCACGGTCGTCACTGTCAGCGTCCGGTCCGACAGCGAATCCCAGGCGTCGTCCGAACTGGCGGCCACCACCGCAACCGTCACCGTGCTGATCTGCGGCCCGTCCGCAATCGTGTCGTCCACCGCCGTCAGGGTCACCGTCTGCGGTACGTTCCAGTCGGCCGGCGTGAACGTCAGCGTTCCCGGCGTCACGGTCACTTCGCTCGGATCGCCGCTGGTCACCGAAAATACGACGTTCGTCAGCGGCGCCGCCGTCAGCATGACCGTCACCGTGTCGGCCGTGTTCGGTTCGGAGACCGTCGCGGTGGTCTTGCTCAGGACCAAACCGGGTCCGTCGTTATCCAGGGTCGTCACCGTCAACGTACGATCCGGCAGCGAATCCCAGGCGTCGTCCGAACTGGCGGCTACCACCGCAACCGTCACTGTGCTGATCTGCGGCCCGTCCGCGATCATGTCGTCCACCGCCGTCAGGGTCACGGTCTGCGGCACGTTCCAGTCGGCCGGCGTGAACGTCAGCGTTCCCGGCGTCACGGTCACTTCGCTCGGATCGCCGCTGGTCACCGAAAACACGACGTTCGTCAGCGGCGCCGCCGTCAGCATGACCGTCACCGTGTCGGCCGTGTTCGGTTCGGTGACCGTCGCGATGGTCTTGCTCAGGATAAAACCGGGTCCGTCGTTATCCAGAGTCGTCACCGTCAGCGTCCGGTCCGGCAGCCAATCCCAGGCGTCGTCCGAACTGGCGGCTACCACCGCAACTGTCACCGTGCTGATCTGTGGCCCGTCCACGATCGTGTCGTCCACCGCCGTCAGGGTCACGGTCTGCGGCACGTTCCAGTCGGCTGGCGTGAACGTCAGCGTCCCCGGCGCGACCGTCACTTCGCTCGGATCGCCGCTGGCCACCGAAAACACGACGTTCGTCAGCGGCGCCGCCGTCAGCGCCACCGTCACCGTGTCGGCCGTGTTCGGTTCGGAGACCGTCGCCGTGGTCTTGTCAAGCGTGAAACCGGCCACGTCGTTATCGAGATTCGTCACCGACACATCGATGGTGTTGCCGTCGTAGTTCAAATCCAGGCTGGCTGCCGCAACCGCGATGCGATACGTCACGTCGCCGTCAACCACGAGATCATCGACGCCGGTGACGATGGCGGTCTGCGCAACGTTCCAGTTGGCGGGCGTGAACGTGAGGGTCGCCGGCCAGACGACGCCTTCCGCCGCATTGCTGCTGTTCAGATAGAGCGTCACATCGGCAGTCGGCATCGTGTCCAAGACGGCCGTGAACGTCGCCGTGCCGCCTGCCTCGGTCGTGTTGCTGCTACCGACCGGCAAGACGGTTATCCCGGCGTTGTCATCAACCAGGCTGTACGCGATCACATTGTCCGAATGGTTCAGCTTGAAACGATACACATCGTCGCCCACCTGCAGTTGAACGATCCGGCCTTGCTCGTCGCGGCGCAAGGCCGTCGCTTCCCGCGTGATATTGCCGTCCAGATCGATCTGATAGAACCAGGTGCTGTCACCGCCTTGGGAATACACGTCGGCAAAGAACAATGCCTGGTTGATTGGATCGGGCCGGCCCGCGTCGAATCGGGTCAACCCGAGCCGTACCGTATGCGCGCTGTTGCAGAACCACTGGTTGGAAATAGAGGCGAAGAATTCGTGAAGAGCGGCGGTGAAGAGGCCGGCCGGAACCATACTGCGCAAGTAGTTCATCGGCTCGTCGCCCGCATCGGCGATCAACTGGCTTCGCCGAAGGTGAAAAGGACGTGAATCCCAACCAATCGTGAAGGCATCGACCACGTGATTGATTTCATGAGCAGTGAGCAATACAAAATAGTCTCCCCAAATCGGCGCGACATCGTCAGGGAACTGATTCTGTACGCCCAGGCCGATCGTCCAGCCGAGGCCGACCGCATCCGGCCTGCCAGCCAGTGGGATGAACGCCGGCTGAACCCCCATGTGCTCGAGGCTAAGGATCGTCCGTAAATTGTGCAGGCCAGCCGGTATGGCATCCAGATAGCGGTCGATGAAGTCGACCTGTGGCGCACCAAGCTTGAGGTTATCCAGTATGATCACCCCGTGCTCCTGCAGCACTGACGCGTAATTGGCGCTGAGCTGACCGACATTGACCATTTGCTGGACGACGGCTTCCGTCAGTGGCAGACAATCTCGCCACGTCCACCACAACCGTTCGCGGGCCCACGTGGCCGTGGGATAGAGGGTTTCATCGAAGGCCGACGTTCTCGCGTAGGACTCGGGATAGTCCATCACCAAAGCCAGGATCGCGTCGTAGACATCTTGGCACTTGGCGTGCCCCTCAGCGAACTCGCTGGTTGGGAACCATAACGCTCGATGGGCTTCCGTGTACACGCGCTGGAGCAAAGCACTTTCCTCTAGCGCCGCGGGCAGGCCGACCGGGTACGCTTCGTGGATGTCTCGAATGGTCGCCACCGCAGCGGGCACGAAAAGCGACGGCACTTCGGGGTAAAACGTGTGGAAAATCGGCAAGCCGTTGTGATGGTTCGTCGGATCGGAAATCCCCGAACTCAGCCAGCGGACCTCGTAGGGCGCGGCCAGCTTCATCATGGGATAATCCTCGATCGTCAAGTCTGGATGGTAACCCACCCACGACCAGCCCAATCCTAGCAACCACAATCCACCGCCCGACTCGACAAACTGCCGCACCACCTGGATCTCGCCGGAAGTGAAATCCTGCCAGGCGTTGCCGACGATCAACACGGAGGTGGCTGCCAACGATTGTGCGGTGATCTCACCCGGCAAGGCGTTGATGCTGTAGCCGTCTCCTGCCAAGCTGGCAGCCAGACCGGCAACTCGGTCGTCTTGGATGACTTCGTTATGCCCGGTCGTATAGCGGACCTGACGGCCGTCATTCAAGTCGAGCCAATCGGTCACGTTCTTCAGAAAACGACCGTTGTCCAGCGGAGTCTCCTGAACAAAGAATCCGTCGTCTCCGAAGGCGACGACTCGACCGTCGCCAGACGCGCGAGCCAAAACCACCGTCGACGGGAATGAAGTATCATCATCTCCGCCGACGATCGGCATCCAGTCGCCGCTCATGTCGTACAACGCGCCAGGCGCGCCGAGTGACATGACTTGATCGATTCCGTACACAAGCGCCGCCCAAGTCAGTAGCCGGCGAGGCTCAAGAGACTCGAAACCCAGGCGGCACCCGCGCCGGGCTGGCGATCGGTGTCTGCGTCGCACGCGATGCTTCCGTCCAACCACCTGCCGGATGCCTCGTTCGGACAAAGCTGTCATCGCCGTGCTCCTGTTCTCAAATGGCGCCTGGCCATTCAAGCCTCGCCCCGCTCCCCGTAAGATAATTGCGAACGGGTACGAAATCGTGCCACGTTTTCCGGAAATTCTCTTCTCTCGAAAACCGTGCTCTTTCGCCCGTCCGCTCGGTCCCGCGAGTTGGATCGGCAGCCGCGCCGGCAGGGATCGCGGACACTTGGTCAAGTCGGTAGATGCTCACCCGGTACACCGTTACCGGAGCGTAGATCTGCCCGATGGCGGCGTAGAAGGGCAGGTCCTTGCCAGGGGCGTCGGCGGGCCGCTGGCCCTCGAACAGCAGCCGGCCGTCGAGGAACACCCGGGCCCGGTCGCCGACGGCCTCCAGACGCACGACGTACCGCCGGTTGCGAATCGGGACGTGATACGGAGTCTGGGCCAGGATCTCCGACTTGGAAGCCCAGGGCCAACCCAGTTGGTCCGGCCCGCCGTGCCACTGCAGTTGCGACATCGAACCGCCGTTGGGCAGCCAGAGCAGCCAGCCTCCGGCCCGCGAATTCAACTCGCGCGGCAGGGCGTCGGCCGTCCAGAGGGCCAAGCTGAAGTTCAACGCCTCGTGGGTCGGATACTCCATTTCCACCTCCAATGCCACGTTCCCTTGGAGGGGACGGTCCAGCAGCAGTTGCGACACGGCATTGACGCCGCGAAGATCCAGCGAGCCGTCCCCGACGTTCACCGCTTCGGGCAGCGAGAGCCACCAATCCTTGTCGAGCGTCGGGTGATTGATCGCCAGTTCGTAAACGGACGGGCCATTGGGCAGCGGTGCGGCGGTGACTGGCGGGAGTAGTTCCTTGGCCGCGTCTTCCGACAGCCCCGGCCCGCTGATCCGCAGGTTTCGGAACCACGTTTCTCCTTGCCTGGGCCCGGCGCCAGTGAAACCGATCCAGGCGTGCAGCGGGCCGGCCAGCGGCTGCGGGTCGGTGAAATCGAGCACCAGCGCTTCGTCGACCCGCACGACGACATGGCCCGCGTCGACGTCGGCCTCCATCTGAAACCATTCGTCAAATGGGGTCGGCGATCCGAGAGCAGCCCTGCACTGCTCGACCCCCTCGCGGAGCAGGATGACCGTCTTGCCATCCAATACCACGCAGTAGGACGATTCGAGACTGTTCCCGTACCCGGGACCACTCAACAGGACGCGGGCGGGACAGAACGCATCTTTCCTGAACCGGGACTCAAGCGACACGTGGTAGGTGCCACCCACAGCCACCGGCGCCCAGAGCGCAGTTGGAGTGTGCCCGCCCCACAACTTGACGCCTTCACCAATCTTGACTTCCGCCCACAGCCATCGGCCCCAGGGGCCACTATACTGCCCCGAACAGCAGTAGAATCGGTCCAACACGTCGGGAGTCATCAGGGAATGCTGGAACACGTCAGACGTTTTGGTTCGGATCGTCGCGGTATCTTGGGCAGCCGGCTGACGCGGAATCGGGGCCGCGGAGGATTCTTCTCGCTGTGTTTCACGCACGCCGCCCGGATCGAGCCGCGCCCGAATCGTTTCCTTGCCGCCCGAAGCGATCGTGAAGTCCTGGGTGAACAAAACCAGTCCGTCCTTTTCGACCCGCAGTCGCCGCTTGCCGGGGTCGACCCCGATCGTCAGTTTACCCTTTTCGCCCTTGCGCTCGACCAGGACTTTCCCTTCTTCGCTGAGCACTTGGACGGTCGCCGCGGGGTCGTCGATCTCGACGATCAACATTCCCACCGGCGTCCGGAGCGTCACGATCGCGCCCCACAGCAGGAGGGCCAGCAGCGGCAGGGTCGCCAGCGCAGCGAGGCGGTATCTTCCCTGCTTCCACAGCGGAACGAGCTTCTGCAGAACGCTCACACGATCGCGGGCTCTCGCGTGCCGCGGACCACGCGGGATCAGGCGGACCGACGGCGCACCGGCGACGTGCCGTGGGGGAGGTGGCGGAAGGGTTGCGGGGCAAACGTCCGGAAGTTCGCGATCCGAGCACTGGTCCGGCGGCGTCTGGCCAGCCGCTTTCGCCTGCGGAGTCTCCGAGCCGACCAAGGGAGTCGCCTCGACCGAGGCGGCGTGCTGGCTGGTTCGTTTCAGGTACTCGTTCAACGCGGCGGCAAAATCGCCCATCGTGGAATAGCGGTCCTCCAGACGCTTGGCCATCGCTTTCAAACAGATCTCCTCCAGTTGCGGATCGAGCCCCGGCCGCAGCTGCGCGGGACGCGCCGGCTCAACCGTCGAGATCTGGGACAGCACGCGGAGCAACTCGCCGGTAAACGGCCGGCGGCTCGTCAGCAACTCGTACAGGATCACGCCCAGGCTGTAGATGTCGCTCGACGGCCCGACGGCTTCCGACTGGCCCCGTGCCTGCTCGGGAGACATGTACGCCGGCGTGCCCATCACGGCGCCGTCTTGCGTCAACACCACGTCGGTGGACTGCTCTCGCCGGGCCAACCCAAAGTCCATGATCACCGGTTCGCCGCGCGGATTGATCATAATGTTGGTCGGTTTCAAGTCGCGATGCACGATCCCGCGGGCGTGCGCTTCGTGCAACGCGAGCGCCGCCGTCCGGACGACGAGGGCGGCCTTCCGTTCCGCGGCAGGTTTGGCCGGCCGGATGTATTCGGACAGCAGGTGGCCCTCGATGTAAGCCATCGTCAGGTAATGCACGCCGTCGATCTGGCCCGCATCATAGACCGGACAAAGATTCGCATGCTGAATCGTGGCAGCCGCCCGAGCTTCGCGCAAGAAACGCTCGACGGCCTGCTGTCCCTCTTGGGCGGAGAAATGGGGCACCTTCAAGGCTACGTGCCGATCGAGTTGCGTGTCGTGGGCCAGGTACACGGAACCCATGCCGCCCGCGCCAATCTTCTTGACAATGTGGTATCGACCAAACTGTTCCGGCAGGTCGTGAAGGGCTTTCCGCGCCGGCGGCACGGTGTCGGCGGACGGGCCGGTTTGGGACGTATCCCGTTCGGCAGAGACCAGCGGCAGTTCGTGCGACAACGGGGCATCGAATGGCGTCACTGCGGATTGTTGAACGCGCCGCGCCAGTTCGGCGGCCTGGCGGGGGAAACGACGAGCAAAGTCTTGCAAGTCCACGGACACCCCGAATTGCTGCCGCAACTGGTACTCGGCCAAGATCAAGTCGACGGAAACCGTCGCGGTGTCGCCCAATTCCGGATACTTTTCCAAATATGCCTCCAGCGAGAGGCAGTTGCCGCGCTGCCAGTGGTGTTCCAGGTCGATCGCGACCATTTCTGCCAGAGCCAGCGGCCGGAGGGGATGGTTCTTCGGCAGACGCGAGGTGACCCATTCTGCCAGCGTATCTTCCTGCCACGCGGTGTCGAAGGTGACTAACCAAGCCTCGATCGTTTCCCGATCACAGTCCGCCAATTCGGCCAGTGCAAGTTCGGCCATGAGGATCCCCTTCTTTCGGTGCAGATTCGCTGATCTCCGCTTGTTCGTACTGATAATTGCGAACGACTGGGATCTGTGCCAAGTTTCGCAGAATTCCCTGAAAATGACACCCGCGCAGGGGGATCTCTTTCATTTTCACGCCGCGGCGCAATTGCCACGGAGCCATCGGCGTGATCCGGACCATGCAAGCCATGCGCCGGCAACGTCTTCGGCGATGTCCGGCAAGACAGTCTCCCAATCGGCCAGATTGTCCAACACAGCGTCCGAGGCGACCGTGGCAGGATCCCGGGGACCGTCGCCGGAATCCGCCTGCGCCTTTCCCGTCAGGAGCGGCGAGAAGTCCGGCGCAGCGGGTGGGAAACAGGCCGGCGAGATCAAACGGGGCTGCGGCGAGGCCCACAAGGGATCGTCGCCCGGCATGGCGGATGACGGCATGACGGATGACGGCAAGAAGGATGACAGCACGATTGGTGACAGGGGGCGCTCTCCGCTCGCAGCCAATCCGGCCGTCCGATTATTGATGTGGTTGATCACCAGCAGCACATCTGCCGGCGTACAGGCATGGTCGTCATTCACGTCATAATACGGAGGCGGCGAGGCGGAGGGAGGCGGCAAGGACGAATCGCTGCCACGGCCGTTGATATAGTTGATGATGATCAACACATCGAGGGCCGTAACATCACCGTCGCCATTGACGTCGCAGGGCGCCGGGCGGTTCTGCCAGCCGAGGTCGTCATCGAGATTGGTCACGCCGACGTTGGGCACCGGCAAGCCGTGATAGAACGCATCGCCGCTGGTTACCGGCGCTACGACAATCGCGTAGACCTGATCGCCGTCGCGCACCTGGTCGTCAACTCCGGTGACCGTAACCGTCTGCGGCACGTTCCAGTCGGCGGCGGTGAACACCAGAGTCGCCGGCCAGACGGTGCCTTCCGCCGGATCACTGGACGAAACGCCGACGATTACGTCATCCGTCGGCTGGCTGGTGAGATGGATCGTAAACGTGGCTTGGTCTCCCGCTTCGGACGTGAGCAGTCCGCCATCCGGATCGACCACAAACCCGGCGGTGTCATTGTCGGTGATGTCGGCGACAAGCGAATCCAGCGAGATTCCGTCGTAGCCCGCATCGCCGCTGGACGCCGCGTGGTCAATCCGGCCCGAGTGCGGCCCCTCCGCCACCGAGTCGTTGACCGCCCAGACCCTCACCACCTGGGGTAGGTTCCAGTTGTCGGCGGTGAATGTCAGGCTGGCCGGGGACGTGGCCAGTTGGTTGTCCGGCAGGATCGCGATCACCACGTCGGACCTGGGCTGCGCGGTCAGGGCCAGCGAATAGGCGTCAGAAGACCAACCTTCGGTCAGCCACGTCTGCCCGCCGCCCTGGACGATCGCCACCCCCGCCGTGTCGTCGTTGCGGTTGGTCACCGAAACGTCGACCGGATCTACGCCGTGGAAGTTCACGTCGGCACTGACGGCAGCAGCCGTCAGAATCGTGTAGTCTACATCTCCGTCGTCGAACGGGTCATCCACGCCCGTCACGGTGGCCGTCTGCGGGATGTTCCAGGCGGACGGCGAAAAGATCAGTGTGGCCGGCGCCACCGTGCCCTCGGCTGGATCGCTGGAGGATAAGCCGATCGAGACGGGAGCCGTCGGCTGGCTGGTCAAGCGGACCGTAAACGTTGCGGTGCCGCCGGCTTCGGTCGTGACCAACCCGCTGGTTGGAATCACCTCGAAGCCTGCGACGTCGTTGTCAAGAATCTCCACCGTAACCGGATCGACGGCAATTCCGTCATAGTGCGCGTCGCCGCTGGTTGCCGCGTGCGTGACGTGGCCTGCATGCGGGCCTTCGATCAGCGCGTCGTCCACGGCGGTCGCGGTCACCGTCTGCGGCAAGTTCCAGTTGGCGGCCGTGAACGTCAGACCGGTGGCGGAAACGCTCAACTGGCTATCCGGCATTATCGAGATGGTCACCGTAGCCGCCGGTTGGGTACGCAGCGCCACCGTGTAGGTTGCTACCGATCCGCTGTCACCTTCGGTCACCTGCATCGGATCGTTGCCCGGGACAACGATCACTTCCGCGAAGTCGTTGTCGAGGTTGGTCGCCGACACATCCGGCGGATTCACAGCGGCGTAGTTGCTGTCGCCGCTGACCGCCGCAGCCGTCACGATGGTGTAGGCCACGTGGCCGTCGACAACCGGATCGTCCACGCCGGTGACGGTGACCGTTTGCGGCACGTTCCAGTCGGCTGCGGTAAACGTCAGGCTTGCAGGCGATACCGTGCCCTCGCCGGGGTCGCTCGACGACAGGCCAATCGTCACCTCGGCCGCCGGCTGGCTGGTCAGTTGGACCGAAAACGTCGCGGTGCCGCCCGCCTCGGACGTGACCAGTCCCTCGGTCGGGCTGACCACGAAACCCGGCTCGTCGTTGTCGATGACCTGCACCGTCAGCGGTCCGATCACGATTCCGTGGTACAGAGCGTCGCTGCTGGTTGCGGCGTGGGTGATGCGGCCGAAATGGAGCCCCTCCGCCAATTCGTCATCCACAGCCGTCACCGTCACCGGCTGGGGCGTGTCCCAGTCGGCCGGCGTAAACGTCAGGCTGCCGGGCGAGACCGTCAGCTGGCTGTCCGGCGTGAGGGAAATCACGACCTCGGCCAGCGGTTGCGACTGCAGCACAACGCCGTACGTGCCGCTGGCGCCGCCTTCGGCAACCACCGGCGGGCCGTCGGGAAAGACGATCGAGACCCTGGCTGTATCATCGTCCATGTTCACGGCCCACACATCCGCTGGATCGATCCCGTGATAGTTGAGATCCTCGCTGATGGCTGGCGAGGTGATGATGCGGTAGGTGGAATGGCCGTCGTCCACCGCGTCGTCGCGACCGGTGACCGTCACGACCTGGGGCTGGTTCCAGTTGTCCCGCGTGAACGTCAACCGCGGTGGCGACACCGTGCCCTCGCTGTCGTCACTCGAACCGAGGTCGATCGCAACGTCGGACCGGGGCGGCGCAGTCAGTACGACGGTGAAAGTATCCGTTCCGCCCGCTTCCGTGGTGATCAATCCGCTGACGGGCTGTACCCGCACGCCCGGAGCGCCGCTGTCCATGACCAGCAGCGTAGCGGTGGCTTCCTCGAAACCAGCTGCGGCCGCGGTGATCGTGACCGTCTGCGTGCCATCCGCGACGAAATCATCCCACGCCGTCACGGCAAATGTTGCCGACGCCTGGCCGGCGGGGATGAGCACGGTGGCGGGCACGGTCGCCTCCGTCGTGTCACTGCTGGTCAAATAGACGGTCAAGTCGTCCTCGGTGGAACCGCCGCGGCTGACCGTGCCGGTCGTCGCGTCCGGGCCGTCCGCCTCGAACACCGCGTTTGCTGCAAGGGTGATGGTCAACGTCGCACGATTGCCGAAATTCAGGTCCGTCAGCGTGTCACCATGTTCGATCCGCACGGCGTAGCCTTGGTCGACCACGGTCCGCGATTTCTCCCAGGCGTACAAGGCCGCGACCTCGGCGTCGCCCAACACGCGGTCGTGGATGCGGACGTCGTCGATCGTACCGTCGAAACCAAACTGTGGCTCGGAATCCGCGCGTCTCCCCAGGATCAACGCTCCCGCGCTCGTGGTCAACGTTCTTCGAGATCCTGTCTGCCTGAGTTGACCATCCACGTAGATCGCCACGAATGAATTCGCGTAGGTCACCGTCAACAAGTGCCAGTCCTCGCCAGCCGACACGTTGGATAACAGGTGGGAGGATCCGCCAAAATAGGCATACCACTGGTCATCGTACCGTGACCGTAGCGCGACGCCGAATCCCTCGTTGACTGGGGTGTTGCCCCAGTACGCAATGACCTCATTATCGTCCTCGACGCGAACCTCCGCCGATTTGGCCCACACGGACAGCGTGCGTGGCGCGCCGTTTCTTGGCAGATTCGGGTGATCCAGTGTCATCCATTGGGTGCCGTCGAAGAAATACGCATTTTCGGCCAAGTCGAATCGGTCGGCGTCCAACGTGGCCCCGTGATTGTCGGCCACCGTGCCGCTGACCGTGTCGACCGCATTGCCGCGGAACGGGAGCCGGGCCACCAACGACGCGTCGTCCAACGGGATTCTGGGAGGCACCCAAATCCAGCCGTCCGGCACGATCTCGCGGACGATGTAGATCCCGGGCGTCAGGTTGTCGAACCGGTAACGGCCGGTTTCGTCCAGATTCGGCGTCGTCGGGTCATCCGTTTCCGTTACCGTCCAACGCTCGCCCTCTCCGGGGTCCCACTGCCCGTTGCCGTTCAGGTCGGTCCAGTCCCGAACGCCGTTGTTGTTGTCGTCCAAGTAGACAATCACTCCGCTGAGGCCCGATTCGAGCCACGCGCCGTCGGCACTCCCGGCGCCGCAAGCGCTGCCGACGCTTCCGCCCCCGGTTCCCGCAGTGTCCGCAGTGCCCGCTCCACCCGCCGAGAACGTTGCTGCTCCGAAGAACTTGCTCACCAGATCACTCGGACTGGTGAACAGTTCCGCCTCGGGATCGATCATCCGCAACGTGTACAGAGTCGCGTGGCTGCCGGCCCCGAAGGCACTCAGATTCACGCCCATGTCGCGCAGGTTCGCCACTTTGCCTGCGTAATCCAAGGCATTGGGCTCGCCGTCGGAGACGAACAGCATGTTCGCCGCACCTGCCGGAGGATTGATGGCGTTGATCGTGTCGGCCACGGTCTGCAATGCCGCGCTGTAGTTGGTCTGGTCTTCATGCCGCAGCAACCGCAAGATCTGTTCGACATCCAACACGCCATCGCCGTCCAGGTCCGCCGAAGGCGATGTGAACAACTGCAATCCCGGCGTTGCCGGATCCATGTCGACGGCCCAGGCCGTCTGGCCAAAGGCCACGATGGCCACGCTGGTGGTGGCATCCAAGCCTCTGGCGATCAGTTCCTGGTTCACCGCAATCAACGCGGCCAGTTCCCCGTCCAGCACGGTGTCCGCAAAACCGTCCCCGTTGACGTCGCCTGGCGAGACGCCGCCAAACACGTTCTGCATGCTGTCGGACAGGTCGATGGTCAGCACCAACAGCGGCTGATCGCCTTGCAGACGGTCCCGGTCGCGGCGGCCGTTCCGGTTGCAGTCGTCGAATTTCCAGCCTTCGATAAACGGCAGTTGCGGAATGTTGCCGAACTGCAGCGGGCCGACTACCTGCCGTGGATTCACCGTGACCGTGTGGCCACTGGGGCCGGGAAATCCGGGATCGTAGCCGCTGGGCGAGATCTCGCGGACCGTGTATGTCCCGGGAACGATCCCGCAAATCGACCACCAGCCGGTCTCGTCGACGCCCAGCGTCTGCGGGTCGTTCTCGCGGGTCCACGTATAAGGTTCGTTGCCATCCCAACGGCCGTTGCCGTTCAAATCCAAATAGATCCGCACGCCGGACATCCCGGGCTCGCCCGCATCGCGTTCTCCATTTCTGTTCAGGTCCATCCACTTGTGACCTGAGATACAGCCGCGCAGATCCCAGTTGACGAACAGCAAATCGAGCAACGACTGGCCGGGCGCCAAATCCACGATGATGGCTGCCTCGTCCGCGGGGACAACCTGTTCGAACCCGGCCGGCGTCAGTTCGCGGACCACATAGCGGCCGGGAGTCAAATCGTGGAAGACAAAACTGCCGTCCGCACCGGTGACCGTGGACGGCTCGCCCAGGTCGTGCTGCCCATTGTCATTCAAATCCAAGTAAATCGTCACGCCCGCCTGGCCCGGTTCGCCGCTCTCGTACACGCCGTTGAAATCGGCATCCAGCACCTTGCGGCCTCCGATGCAACCAGGCGAACGCCGGTTGCCAAAGTCGTATCCGTCCGCGGTCGGACCGGTGCGCAGGTCCACCAAGTGTTCGTACGGAAACCGCGGCGCCGTTTGCACGTATCCGGCGGGAACGATCTCGCGCACGGTATAAGTGCCAATCGGCAGCCCCTCGAAGGTATACCAGCCGGTTTCGTCCACGCCCGGCGTTGCCGGGTTGTCGGCTTGCGACAGTGTCCACCGTTCGCCGGCATCCAGATCGTTGTTGCCGTTGGCGTCCAGGTAGATCGTCACGCCGTCCATCCCCGGTTCCAACCAGCGTCCGTCGCCGGCCCCGTAACGGCTGCGGGCCGTGGCCCGCTCGACGATCTCGGTGGTGCTGGTGAACCGTTCGGCAAAGGGATCGATCCGCCGCAAGTCGGATACGTCGCAAAGGTTCCCGAAGCCCCACGCCACGCGATGCACGCCCAAGGTATCGAGCAACGCCAACTCGTCGTCGAACGACCATGGGCTGTTGGAGAGTCCATCCGAGACGAAGAACAGACTCTTCGGGCCTGTCGGCGGCAGGGTCGCCAGCGCCTGATACGCTACGGCCAAAGCCGCTTCAAAGTCAGTTTTTCCTGGGGTCGTGCCGGCATAATGGGTGTCGACGGAACGTAAAACCTGTTCCACGTCACTGGCGCCGTTGCCATCGCTGTCTGCCAGGGGCGCTGCAAACAACTGAATGCCTGCGGTCGTTGGGTCCATGTCCAACAACACCGCCTCCGAGCCGAAGACAACGACTCCCACTTGGGCCGTATGGCCCCAGCCCAGGTCGACCAGTTCCTGACGCAACGTGAGCATCGCGAACAACTCGGCGTCGATGACCTGGTTGGCCACACCGTCGCCGTTCATATCTGGCACAACGAATCCCACGTTGCGAGCGGTGCTGGTCGAGACGTCGATGACCATCAGCACGGTCGGCGACGCGGCGGGCAACGGATTGCGGTCGCGGATGCCATTGTTATTCAGATCCTCGAATTTTGTGCCGCTGATCCGTCCGTCCCAGCGGTTGCCAAAGTTCAGGTTGTGGATCGCCTGGCCGCCGGCAATCATCACGTTGTGCGCCCCCGTCCCGGCCGGAGCCACCTGAACCAGTCCGTCAACCAGGGTTTCCCGCACCGAATAGAAACGGTCGGGAAGGCCCGTGAAGCGGTAGGTCCCCGTTTCGTCGACCAACGGGGTGTTCGGATCATCGGGCCGCAAGAACGTCAACGGTTCGCCGTCATCAAAGACGTGGTTGCCGTTTTGGTCCAGGTAGATCCGCACATCGTCGCGGCCCAGCGGTTGCACCACCACGTTGTCGATCGCCGGCCCGGCTCCCGTGGGCACAAGGCTTGCGAACTTGATCGTCGTCAGCCTCTGTTGCGGACGAAACTGCCAGTCCATCGTCTGCCAGCCCATCTCCGTGGGCGTGCGGCCGGTCGTGTCAAAGGTGAACTCCTGCGATTCATCTCCCGCGGTCACGCGTAATGTCTTCAGCCCCGGTTCGCTGAGCGGATTGCCGGCCATGGCGAACTGGACGCGATACCAGCGTCCCGGCTCGGTGATCAGCGTTTGGGCGATGACACCGGCATGCGTGGCGTTCAACTCGATCGACCGCTGGCCCTCGGAAGCGGCCCAGGTCGTTCCGATCCAATCGACCGCTTGCCGCACCTGCCAGCCCGTCACCGTCGTGTTCCCGGCGGCCAGTGCAACCCAGCCGCCCGGATTGTAGGTATTGTCCTCCTCGAAACTTCCGTTGGCGACGATGTTCATCCCCCAGACCTTCTCGTCGGGCTGACCGTTCTGGTCCAGATCGAACCATTTGTGGCCGTGCAATTCGCCGCCGGGCAGGCGATACTCGTAGGCTCCGATATCCACATGCAGACCCACCAGGCGGTCGAAAGCATAACCGCGCTGGTCGTACCACAGCGGCTCGCCGTCGGGTCTCAAGGCCAGGGCGTTGTTTGCGGCGTCGATGGCAGGACTGTCGGCCGACAAAGCGTGCGTCCGGCTTCGGCCGCCGTTTTCCGCGAGGGGGCCAAGCCGCGGATCGACACCAACCAGGTTGTTGTTCACGCCGTGAATCAAGCCGCCAGCCGTCGTGGCATCGCCGATTAGGTTGTGAGTAGAAGCCGGATCGACCAGGCTCTGGATGTCGGATGCCGTGGTGCCCGAACCGCGGACGTTGCCGGCCACGAGGGTGTTCTGCAGCAACACCTTCCCCGCCGCATTGTAGATCCCGCCGCCCAACTTGCCGGCAGCGTCATTGCGGGCGGCCCGGTTGTTGCTGATGGTGGCATTCACCAGCGTCGCCACGTTGGCGTTGCCGTTGAAGTAGATACCGCCGCCGTCCGCCCCGGCGGCGTTTCCCGAAACCGTGGTGTTGGCCAGGGCCAGTTCGGCCGGCTTGCCGACCCAAATCCCGCCGGCCCGACCATTCTTGGCAATGTTTGTCGCGACCAGGCTGTCGGTCAGAACCAGCAGTCCCTCCGCAATGTAGACCCCGCCGCCAATGTCGTCGGTGACGTTGTCTTGAATCGTCGTTGCCGCGATTTCCAATCGCCGCTGGCTGGTCCAAATCGCCCCGCCGTCTCCGCTTCCGTCTGTGCCCGCCTCGTTCTGTTCGAGCAGGCAGTCTTGGATTGCCAAGTCGAATTCGTCCCCATAGGCAAGGATCGCGCCGCCGCTGCCCGCCGTTCGGTTCAAGCGAAATGTGGTATTCACGAATACGCCAGGCGAGTCGTTGCGGATGGCGCCGGCTTGAACCGTGGCGGTGTTACTCTCGAACCGCGATTGACCGATCAGCAGAGGTTCATTCGAGTGGTTGATGGCGCCGCCGTAATGGGCCGTGTTCGCGGTGAACGTGCAGGATTCTAAGAGATTGGCGCCGTAAGTGTTCAGGGCACCGCCCCAAGTTGCTCCATTTGCGTCGAACACGCTGAACACGATGTGCAAGACTCCCCACGAAAGAATCGCCCCGCCTGCATTGCCCGCCGTGTTGCGTTGAAACTGCGTGTTTCCGATTTCCGCCGAGTTCAAACCCCAAATCGCCCCGCCATTCCGGTCCGCGTGATTGTCGGCAAAGGTGCAGTCGCTCACCTGCACGAAACCATACCACTGCGAGAGCCAGCCGCCGCCGTCGACGGTCGCCGTGTTCTCACGGAAATCCGCGTTGGTGAGTGACGCCGACCCGTAGCGTGCGTACACGCCGCCTCCGCGCCGGGCCGTATTCTTCTGGACGTCGCTTTCCCGAATCGTCAACTCGTCCTCCGCCCAGATACCACCCCCATCGCCGGCGGCGGTGTTTTGCTTGACGAGGCTGCTGTCCAGGATTTCCAGCGGCCCGCTACTGTAAATCCCACCGCCCGAGTCGGCCGTGTTATGACTGATTTCTGAATGATCGATCCGTAGCGATCCGCCCAATTGAACGACGCCACCGCCCCGGCCAAAGGCAGTGCTTCCCGTTACCTTGCTGTTCGTCAGCGTCACAGACGGACTCTTGGCAGAGGCATAGATCGCTCCACCATCCACACCGGCATAGTTGTTTGACAGGACGCAGTTCCACAATACCAGCGTGCCGTCGGCATAGATCGAACCACCCGAGGTGCCTTCGCTGGCATAACCGTTGGTCAACGTGAGATCGGACATGGTCAGCGTTACACCGGCATTGACATCGAAATGCCGCGTATCACCTTTGCCGTCCCCGTTCACGTCACCGTCGATCGTCAGCAGATTCTTGCCCAAGCCGACGATCGTCAAATCCTCCGCGACCAGATACGGGACGCTGCTGCGGGTCAAGCGGATCGTCCCGCCGGCCAGGTCCGGATGAAAACGGATCTCGTCGGCCCCGCTGCCCGGCAGCGCATCGCCGACCTGGCAATTGCAATTGGCCGCCCCGATCGCCTCGCGCAGCGTGAGCCATCCATCCGCGACCGTGTCATCCCCTAGCGAATCGACGATGTACAACGTCAACAAGCGGCGAGACTCGAGCGGTTCCAATCCCAGGCGCCGGCCGCGCGGGCTGGTGGGTAGGTGTTTGCGTCGCACGGAAGGCTTTCGATTCACCATCGGCAAGCTGCCTTTTTCGGAATGATTTGCCACGGAGGTTCTCCTGTTGTCAACATGTGACGTGAAGGTCAGATGCGTGGAGGCTGTGAAGTTTCTCCAGGTGTCGAAGAGGCACGAAGACGGCGTCCGTGTTTCGGCGATTTCGGTTCGCCGGTCTCCGCTCGTTCGCAGTGATCATTGCGAACGGCGGTCGATCTGTGCCAAGTTTCGCACAGGTTTTCCGAGGAAGAAATCCACTCAGGGGGATTTTTCCTTTTTTCGCCGAGGCGCAATGACGACCGAAGCACGACCGACAGGGATGCGACGCCGTTCGCCTGCCGTAATCGGTGCCCCGGCTTCATCGTCGGCCGATGCTTCTCCAGCAATCGTGACCGGCCTGCGGTTCACTGGTCTTCCACGATTTGGATGGACCCTCGGCAGGTGTCGACGCGGGCGAGCTGTTCCGGAGTAATCGTGAACGTCACCGAATCCGTGCGGCTGGTACGGAACGTGTTCGCCGCGTAGGGCAGCGGACCGATCGAAGAGACACCGAATCGGTTTGACGACGACCGAGACACAACCAGGGCGTTGCCCAATCGCGTGTCCAATTCCACAATGGCGCGATTCTCGCTGTCGACCAATTGGAACCTAAGCCGATATCGCGCGTGGCCCGCGGCGACACTCGCCACCTCTTGCTGAAAGGAGGGATACGCTAGGTAACCGTCCCAATAGGTTGTGTTGCAATCCTCGGTACAGTCTCTGCACAAGTAGACGAACACCTGCCCGTCCGATTTTGGCACCAGCGGCGTGGTCGAATCCCATTTGATCGAATAACGCAAGTCGCGGCCTGGAAATCGCTGCGGCGTGGTCGTGCAAGTATACAGGGCATGCTTGAAGGCGATGGCGTCGAACACGGTCTTCAAGTCCGCGTACAAGGTCTTCCAGGCATCCAAGTTGCTTGACAACTGATAGTCTACGGTCAATGCGACCTTTGCGCCGGCGTCTTTCACCACCGGCGGCTTGTCCAGCATCGTTAACGTCAGCAGTCTATCCGGCTTGAAACCTGCGACCGCTCGGCGAAACAACTCGCGGGCCAGCTCTTCGTTTTGCCGGTCGATTTCGAGCAAGTTCTTCAGCAGTCCGCCATCGATGACCTTCGTCGCGATTCCCGGAACTTGCTTGAGTTTTTCGCCCAGTTTGGTTACCGAGACGTTGGCGGCGATCGTCACGTAATGCAGTCCGTTTTCCTCCCAACGGCGGATTTCCCGGTACTCGTTGATGTAGCCCCGGCTGAACGTCAATACCTGGTCGCGGACGATTTCGTCGTTTTTCACCAGGCTTTCCGCGTCGACCAGTACGCCGACCACCCGTTCAATGGCGGCCGAAAGCGCGTTCTTGTTTGCCTCGTCGGGTGTTGTGCCGGACCCCGTCACAAAAACACTCTGAGTCGGCGGGGCGGCAGGCGTGAGAGCAATCTTGATCCCACCGCTTCCCGGTGGCATGGGCCGTGGCTTGATCGTTTGTTCCACGGGCGACTCGACCGACGTTCCGACGGGCACATCGGAAATCTCGAACATGGCTTCCCAGAGCCAGGCGGTCAGACCAGTTCTGTCTTTCACAAACAGCTTTCGCTGGCCTTTGACATTCACCCGTTCGAGGATCATGCCGTCGAACTGTTGTCCCGTCGAGCGATTGCGGAACCGCCTCCAGGTCTGCGGCGGTTTGTTGGCGCGACGCTCCAGCCACTGGCCGATGTACTCTTGGTCTTCCGCACTGAGCTGGTCGATGGGAACCAGCTTCTCCGTGCCATCCGCCAATTTCAGCCGGGCTTGTTGTCCCTCGACGTCCAGCAAGGCGGCGCGAGCCGGTGTGCCGGCTGTCGAAGTCCAGGTTCGCATTTCCGGCTGGTCGTCGCCAAGGCCAACCGATGTCCCGACAAGCAGGACGACGCCTGGCACGACCAACGCGTAATGCAAGAACGTGCGAAGTGTGAAAATGTATTTGGAACGAGGCATGATGAATTCCTTTCTGATTCAAATCCCAGGCAACCAGTGCCTGGGAGACGGCGTGTGCGGCGGAATCCGCGACGCCCAATCCTCCCTCCACATCGACGATCTCCTTGTCCGATCCGCTGGGCGTCCCGCCACGTCATCTGCGCGTCTTGCAAGGTTCAGCCTTGGAACAGTCGGTTTATCGTACCGGATACGTTGCGTGCGCCGACCAAACCGGCGACGTACGCGTAGAAGCAGACCGCCAGACCGCGCACGGCCTCGGCGTTGCTGGTGAACAGGTTGTCGGCAGCGATCCGTTCGCAGTACCGGACAATCGCTTTGTCGGCATCTTTCTCCTTGAACGCTGCGGACAGGCCGGACCGGAACTCGGCACGTCGCGCCAGCCGGCTGCCAAGCGGGCCGAAGACACAAGGTGATTTGCACGCTTGACAGCCTTCCAGGGGTCCACGGGACATCTTCAAGACAGTATTCGCCTTGGCGCGGAACTACGAAACGCGGATCGCCGTATCCTCCGCTTTCGTGCGGACGGCCTGGGACATCTCGGCGAAAGTCCGCAGCAGGTTGTCGAGTTCCCACAGCGAAAGACCACGGCTGCGCAGCTCCAGAAAGCTGCGTTCGGCTGCCGTCTGCCCGATGCACCACGCCAGCGGTTCCTGGTCCGGCGGGCGGAGGCGGGCAAGCACGGCCGGGGGCACAAGCCGTTTTCGGAAGGCATCCCAGCCGCGCGTGGCCGAACTGGCTGAACGCAAGCAAGACAGTACGTAGGACCAGACCGCGGAGCGGATTCCTTCGTCCTCGGCGATCCGTCTGGCTCGAGATCCGAAATGACACACGTCCGCGCAATGCCGACAGCCCCGAAACGACCCCAAGGCGTCGGAGTGCCGCTCATAAAACGCGGCCGAAGCGCGGCGGACGTGGACATCGGAGACCTGCCCTTCGCCGCGGAATCGAGGAATCTGAACCAACACCGGATTCTCTACGCCCTCGGCAAACGCCACCGCCTCGCCGCGGGTCAAGGAAGTGACGACCATGCTCTGCTCGTCGTCAACATTCATCGTGCCGCCCATCAGAGCACGATCGGCGGCGGCCACCAACTGGTGCATCACCTTGAGGTTGGTGTTCTTCAGGACATCATCGGCGAGCTTCGTGGGAATCTGTTCGGCGATCACCAGACCCTCGCCGTAAGCTCGGACTTCCGCCAGGATATTGCAGAAAGCCTCGACCGACTTGCCCTTGACATTAGAGGACTCCGCCGCGCTGGTATCCGTCGAGGTCCGCGTCAGCAGGCGGTGGGCCTCCTCGACCAGCGTCACGTGCTTGATCCGCCGCGACTCGCCGGCGGTTTCGCAGGTCTCGTACAGCTGCATGAGCAGCAGGCCGATCAGGAACGCCTTCTCCTCGTCACTGCCCAAGTGAGCCAGTTCCAGGATGGTCGGCTTGGCGAGAACGGCGGAGAAAGGCACGCCCTTGCGGCAGTCGAATGTTTGGCCCTTGTGGCCGACTCGCAGACTGTCGACCCGTGCCTGCAGGCCGGCCGTCACGTTCATGCGGATGCGGTCATCGTATCCGAGACGATCGACCACCTCCTTGACTTTGTCGGCGATCAGCGCCACCGCAAGCAGCGTCATCGCTACGGCACCGCTGGCGACCCAGGGGAGGAACGCCGCTTCCGGCGTGACGGCGACCGCTTCCGCCGTCATTTCGTACGCGACCCCACTCATCAGAAACAGCACGCCTCCGGTCACCAGCGGCGACAGCGCCGGAAGGCCGCCGGAAAGGACGGTCTGGGCTTGCTCCGAAACCGGCTTCGACGCGTCCTGCCGCGGGGACGGGGACTTGCCGTGATCCAGCGGAGGCCCCGTGCGCGGTCCGCCGGTCTGCTGCTTCCCCGCTTGGTCATGGACGCGCGTCGCAGGAGCGACGACGCTGAGCATGATCTGGGAATGCCAGTTCCCGGCTTTCACCCGCACCTCGCAAACCTGGCGCCCAGGACCGGGGAGTCTTTCCGGCAAGACCTTGAACTCGATGACCGCACGCGTGCCGGCCTGATCGGCAAACTTCGGTTCGAGCCATGGTGGAATTCCCGTCAACTCGATCGCCACGCCGGCACCGGATTGATTCGTCAAGGTCACTGTGCGCCGCAGGACGCAGCCGGCGCGAACGATCCCGAAATCCACACGGTTCGTGGATAGCCGGAAGGGGATGCTATCACGTTTCGCTGCCACCTTGTCGCTCCCGTTTGCACCACCAGCGATTTGCTGTACGCTAGGCTGTTCTGGTCCCGGATGCCAGGTTGTCCTCGCCGAACTGGTAGGCGAATCTCTCTGCGTGCTTGATGATGACAGGGATCCGGATGGTGCGTCCCAACAATGACATCACCGCGCAGACCAAGCCGATGGCGACGCAACCCCAGAAGCCTAGCCAAAGCGGCCAGTCCAGGAATCCCAGCCCACAGCACAGTTCGGTGGCCAAGGAATGGCTGATCTCCAGCCCCGCCGTGAAGGTTCCCAGTACGGACGCTTGGGCAGCCTGCAGCGTGAGGAACCGCGAGCGGTTTTGCCACACGAAGACGCCCACCATCCCCAGCGGAAAGAACATCGTGCCCAGCAGATAGACCAGGGCACCGCAGATGCGCTCGTTGACGTTCGTGGCCGCGTCCCCGGCGCCCAACATCGCCTCCACCGTCACCGTTTGGGAACCGCCGTTTGTCTCGACAGAGATCTGCCCGGCCGCGGGCACCCCGCGCGGCAGCGCGGCCGGATTGACGCGCACGAAGACTTGCTGAAGGCCGTCCGTCTGAATCGAGCCGGGCTTGACGGCGATCCATTCACACATGGGCTGGATGCGGCCCTGGAGCATGCCGGAGCCCTCGTTGCGGATCGTGATCTGTCTTGTCGCCGCCGCCAGATCGCCGTCCACGGGCAGTTCCATTTTGAGCCCCGCGATGTGCCCCAGCGAAGGCGTCTTTCGTTGGGACAGCAGCCCCATGTAGTCTGCGAAGCCGGTGACTTGGGTAATGATCTGCCGGGCCTGTGAATCGGATAAGCGAATCCGGCGTGCGTTGGCCAGCTGGCTGATGACAATATCCGGCTCCATCGGCTGGCCAGAATGGCAGACGAGCCGCACCTCTTCGGTGAACTTCTGGCCGCGAGTCTTGGCGATCTCCGAGCGCCGCCGACTGCGTCCCGGGGATGAGAGCAGGATCTTCCCCGCGGCTTCGAATTCCTCCACTCGCTTGCGGGCCTCGCGTTTGACCTCTGGACGCGTGCTCTTCTGCTCGAACTCCCGCGCCCGTTTCAGCTGGGCATCGAGCTGTGAATGGATCAGACGTTCGTCGTCCACGGACTCGTCCAGGCAAAGCAGATCGAATTCATTGGGCGAGGTGGGGTCGTCGGCGACCTTGATCACGCCATACTTGGAGTACGGGTTGTCCGTACGCGCGATGCCGATGAGCGCATCGACGACTTTTCTGGCCTCGCCTTCTGGCAGACGCAGTTCCTTGGCGGCTTCCAGAAACAACGCCAGCTCCTTGTCAGAAAGCCGTTTGCCCGGCACGATCGCGGCGGAAACGGCACGCTGAAAGGATTCCTTTCGCGCTTCGATCAACGCCGCCAGATACTCCTCCCGGCGCGAGGCGTCTTGCAACACGTCCGCGGCATCGTGGAGATCACCGCCCAATTGCGTGGCCAATTCGACAAAGTCCTGACGGCCGCTCGTCTTCGCCTTTTCCACGACCGATCGGAGCCGTTTCAGACCCGCGGCAAGTTGCTGGGCGATGGCATCCGCCTGGACAGCCTCTTCGGGGACGCCCAACACATCGAACCACGTCAACCCGTCACGGGCCGGCGTCAGGCCGAACCACTTCTGGACGGCGCTGGCTTTGACCCCGGTCAAGTACCGTTCCGCCATAGGGCTACCTCCCCTTCATCTTTGAGAACGATTTCACAACAGCCTGCGTATCAGGCCGGCGATGCCTGGAATCTGGATGTTGCGTCCGTTCTTGGTCACCATGCCCATGGCCACCGGCGCGCCGATCCAGGAGCCAAGCAATAAGAGACTGAAGCAACAGGGCAAACACGAGGTCGCGATGTCCGGCGGCGCCCCGCCGGCAGTCCCGCTTGCCGGATCCGGCATGATGAATTGCATGAACAGCCCGAACCCGAACATAGCCAGGATCAGCACAATCCCAAAGAACATGGACTGCGCCGCGTGAAATGCCAGAAAGGCGGACTCCTTGCGGCTCATCATGAACCTCCAGGACAGGACGACGAAAGGCAGCAAGAAGATAAACGCCAAACCCATGAAATAGGCACCGGCCGCTTTGTTGTAGTCTTCCAGCGTAGCCTCGCTGCCAGGCTGGCCGAGCAGGGCCGTGACCTCGATCTCCGCCTCGCCGCCGTTGGACCGCAGGCGGACCGCGCCGCACAGCTTCTCGCCCGGCCGGAGCCGTGAGGGCAGCAAGGTGATTTCCACGTCCTTGCGGCTGCGCGTACGGAAGCAGGGTTCCGAAATTCGAATCCAAGGCTGATCCGATTCGACGTACACTTCCAATTCGCCCGTCCCATCGTTTCGCACGCCGATGATTTCCCGGCTGCTCCGCCCGTCACCGCGAACATAGGCCTCGATCGCCGAGCGGTTGACGCCCAGCGAAGGCTCGTGGCCGACCGCCTCCTCGACATTCACCCCAGCGGTGTTCTTCAGCGCGCTTTCCACGTCCGCTTGGGCGAGCCGCATCTGCCGTCCTTGGTGTACCAATTGCACTAACGTGGTCGTGTCGGCAACGCCCGACTTGGACATCACCAGCTCGATGATGCGTTGGAACCGGGCCAAGCGGTGATTGCGGATCTCGAACCGATAAGCCTGCAGCAACTCGGAGCTAGAAAGCGTCAGGACGGCCTCCTGCACGTACGACCGCAGACGCACGGCCTCTTCCGAACTGATCTTGTTGGTCTGCAGACCGGCCTCGATTTTCTCCAGTTGGGCGGCCGCGCGGCGCTCGACGTCGGGCGGCGACTCGTCGGATTCCTCGGCCAGCAGCACATCGAAGGCGGTCGGCCAGCGGTCGTCAGCCGGGATCGGCTTGATCCCCAGCACGACAAACGGGTTGTCCGCCCGCGATAGCTTGGTAATCTCCGCCCTGGCTGTGGCCTCATCGATTCCGTAACCTCCCGCCAGGGCGGCCAACTGCCGGATCCGTTCCTCGGCAAGTTCTTCGCCGGGCGTGACCGCCGACTTGATGCGGTTGCGGAACTCGCCGATTCGCGTGGCCAAGAGATCTTGCCGGTACGCAGTCCGGCCCTGCGCAGTGCGCAACCTTTTCTGGGCATCCGAGATGCGCAATTTGAGCGCCACGGCCATTTTCTGGATGTCCGGATTCGGCTTGTACTGCTCCCACCGCTTCAAGAGCGAGTTGCGCTTCTTGCCCTCCTCGCGGATCAGGGCATCGTCTTCACAAGCCTCCGGGACCCCGAGCAGGTCGAATGCGGATGGATTGTCCACATTCCGCACGCCGATTTCCCGCATCAAGTCACGTTCGTCTTTGGGTTCTTGTCCAGACATACGTTCCCCCAACAGAAGTGGCACCGCTCGATCGTCCTGCGCACCGCAAGCGCCGAGCTTCGCGGTGCGAGAGGTACCCCCGGTTCCCGTGCCGACTCCTACTCGACCTTCATCCTGGCCATCATCCTCCCGGCGGCCTCTTGCTCCGCGGCACTCATTCCCTGGGGCCGCTCGAACGTCCCCTCGAAGGTCTTTCCCCTGCATTCAGCCCGAACTTTGATGACCCCCTCGGGCGTGAACTCCATTTGAATTTCGACCGGGGTGCCTTGGGGCGACGGCGGAAAGCCACTCATCTCACCCGTCCCGGCCTTGGTGCAAAACTGAAGGTTGGATTCCTCGCCCTCCCAGACGTTGATCTCGACCGAGGTTTGGTTGTCGTGGACGAGGCCGAAGGTCGCACTGTGCGAGGCCGGCAGCGGCGAGTTCTTCTTGATCATCACTTCGTTGCAGGTTTGGTGGTTCTCGTCAAGGACCTCGACGCCGTACGCGTGGGACGTAACCATCGTCACTTTGGTGCCGGTGAAGGCTTTGGCTTGCGCAGGCGGGAGCGAAGCCACTTTCTTCCTGACCTCGTCCTTCTGTTGATTTGTCATCGTGCTGTTCGGGTCGCTGGCCTGCTGGACTTCCAGAATCGTCGCATAGTAGGCCGCGCCGAGGGCCACACAGAGGTCGGGCTCCGGATCGCCCACCGAGACCTGTTTGCCGGTCAGTTCCCCGACCATCCGGGCCACTTGAGGCATCTTGCTGGAGCCCCCGACCAAGAGGACGCGGGAAATCTGCTCCCAGGTCAGATTCGCCTGATCCTCGACGACCTCGGTCAGCGTCACCTCGGTCTGGCTCAAAAGATCCTCCGTCAACTGCTCGAACTCCTGGCGTGTCAGCTCATACACCAGCTTGTGACCCGCATGCTGGACGATGATTCGCGTCTTCTCCTTGGATGTCAGCGATTCCTTCGCCGACTCGGCGTCATTCTTCAATTGCTGATACGTGTCCTCATCCGCGGTCGGATCCACCCCATGCTCCTCCATGAACTTCTCGACCACTCGGGCGATGATCCGCTCGTCCCAGTCTTTTCCGCCCAATTCGACGTTGCCGTCGGTGGCCACCATCGTGATCTCGCCGCTGGCCACTTTCATCACGCTGACGTCAAACGTGCCGCCTCCCAGGTCGTACACGACGACGTAGCCGTCCTCGCGCTGGCGGTCCAGGCCGTAGGCCAGCGCCGCCGCAACCGGTTCGTTCAAAATCCCCACGACGTTCAAGCCCGCCATCTTGCCGGCGGCTTCGGTGGCCGCCCGCTGGCTGTCATCAAAATAGGCGGGGACGGTGATCGCCGCATTGACGATGGGGATGCCGAGCTTCGCCTCGGCATCCTTCTTCAGCTTCCTGAGCACCATCGAGCCGATCATCTCGGGCTGATACGTCTTGCCGTCGATCTCCCACTTCATGTCCGTCCGCCCAATCTCGCGTTTCGATTCCCGGATGACGCGGTGCCCCGCCGCCACGGCTTGATTCTTGGCGTCGTTTCCGACAATCACCACGTCTCCTTCGTCAATCAACACCACGGAGGGTGTGACGAGTTCGGCGTCCGCGTTGGGAATCACCGCCGCCTTGCCGTATTCGTCCAGGTGCGCCAACGTGGAACGTGTCGTCCCCAAGTCGATTCCCGCGGTCTTCCCGGGCTGGAAAGCAGAAGCCATACCGTTGCTCCTCGTGAATAGGTTGGAAAGGTTCGTTGCTGTCTTGCTACTCTTTTTCGTCAGCCGGTTCGCGCGGGCCGCCAGCCGGCCCTTCGTAACGGCGGACCACGACTTGCTGGGGCCGAAGGATGACGTCGCCGAAGCGGAACCCGTCGCGCAGGACTTGCGCCACAGTCCAGTCGCTGTCCAGGTCCACCGTCTTCTCCACTCGCCGGACTTGCTGCAGCGAGCGGTCGTAACGCTCGAGCCGGCACTCGATCGGCTCGACATTCATCCGATACAACACCTCCAACAGGCTTTGGCGTATCAAGTCCAGCGACTCCGCTTCGTCGGGATGTTGGCCGAGGGCGTCCATGATGTGATCGTACAGCATGACGAGATCCCGAAGCAACGGCCGGAGGGACTCGCCGGAGGCCCGCTTCTTCTGCTCTTCCAGTTCGGCATACAGGCGATTGAACGCCGCCTCTTTTGCATCGTCGTAGCGCAGCCGCTCGTCGACGGTTTGCCGCAGCGCGTGAACGGACTGTTCGATGGGATCCAGTCGCTCCGACAGCGCAGCCATGAAGCCCCCGGGCACCGGTGTTTCGTCCGCCGTTGCGCCGTCCGCGGACGCTTCGTCCGCCGCCCCATGCTCACGGTCCGTCGCTGCCGAATCGTGCGGCAGCGCCGCCGCCGCGTCCAGCAGTTCCTCCCGGATGCTCTCCGGACCAGATTCCGATTCCGTTGCCATTGTTGTCCCCCACGATCAGTTTTCGGAAAAGGGCTATCCCAACATCAGACGCATGGCGATGATCTTGTAAAGCCAGGAAGCGGCAAAGAAGACGGCCGTCAACGCGATCGCTCTCTCAAGAAACCAGTCACTTACGGAAATCCGCGGGCACCGCCCCGTCACGAAACCGGCTACGCTTGCCGGCAATGAAAGCGCAGACACGATGCCCAGCAGGCAGCCGAACGGCTGGCAGGCCAGCGAACGAAACGGCCGCCCGTGAACCAGCAACGAGACGGCCGTCGTCATCCCGCACGTTGGACAGGGAATCCCGAAGCGAAGCCAACAACGGCACGGCTTGGCCCCTCGCCATCCGCATAACGTCTGCAACTGCGTGTGCGTCCCCAGACCATACGCGGCCCAGCCAAGGACCGCATCGTCCTCGGCCCCCGGTAGAAGCTGAGGGGACAGCACGGAGGCCAACGCCAACATCGCTCCCGCGGCCAGAAAAACAGCCAGGCAAATCAGCCGCAGCAGCAGTGCTGGGACGCTCTGCCGGAGACGTGGGCTGGTGCGAAAAGCAGCCTGGTTCATGACGCCAACAACGCCGCCCGCGTCCGGCGCACCGGCGAGCCGTTGTTCGAGCCCCTCCCGCCACGGTCTGGGAAGCTCGCTTTGCGTTGGACCCATTGTTCGTTCTCCCGCCTTCACGCTTTTGTCCACAACTGCGTCGTGGCCGCCTTCTCGTCTACGACCTGTATCGAAAGCCCCAACGCCGATTCGAAATTCGACTGCAGATCGTCGGCTTCCTTGCACGGAACAGAAACCAGATGCACCAACCGCCCCTCGCCGCCTGCCTCCGAGCCGAGGGGCGATCCCGTCACGAACACGAAGAGGGCGGCCTGAGACTCCTTTTGGGAACTGGTCAGGTTCAGCGCAAACATGATCGGCAACATCAAGATGGATACCAAACCTTTCAGGCACCCTTCGCCTTTGGTTGATTTCTGCTTCAGCAACAGCGTTGACACGTCCAAACGGAGCACTTGCAGACGATCGCCCTGCGAATAGACGGCAACCACGTCATTCTCCGCCTGCATTCCGCTGGGACGAAAAACAAAAGGCTCCTTTTTCACGATCGCAATGATCCGCTGCAGCACACCGTACGCGACCACAGACCATTCGACCAGCATCTGCAACACGGCGAACCCGTTGCTGGCTGCTGCGGTCAGCGTCCCGAAAAACCCAAGGATGTTCAGCGTGAACATGGAGATCACAGCGAAGAAGACGCAGGCCGAGATCACCATCCCGGCGATCATCATCTTCAGCGGAATCACGACGGCCAAGAGCAGCAGGCTGCCGGCCAAGTCGCTGGCCAACCAACTGACCGGTATGGCAGCCAGCGACAAGGTAACCGAGCGGTCCGAAAGATCGATCTGAACCGGAGTGGCACGGCTCGAATCGTGGAGATGTACGGCCAGGGCCAACTCCGGCTCCAGCCCGTCTCCGACACCACACCAATAGCGAGGCGCCGACGGCGCAGCGTTCGTGTCGTCGGACCATGGCTCCCGTTCCTCGACCTGACGCGGAGTCTCAGGGGCTTCGTCTGCGGACGCGCCGCGGTCCGATGAACCGAAGACAGCGATAGATGCCCCCGGCGAATCTGCCGTTTCAGCTCGGGAGGCTGCCGTCTTCGCTGCCAAGGACCGAGCCGTCGCTTGCCCGTGCCCGACAGCCCAGGCGGCGCTCCCCATCGTCACCCACCCTTCATCGTCCTCCCACGGTGTGTCGGCGTTCTGCCTAACGGGCGTCTGGCGGATACTGTCCGTTGACTCGGGCAATGGCAGCAGTGCTGCATGCGGTTGGGCCGCCGGCAACTCGGGAGCCAGCGGCGGCGTTGATTCCCTTCGGGCTGCCATCGACTTTGGTACGAGAGGCGGCGTCACTTCCTTCCGGACTGCTGGCGACTTTGGTACGAGAGGCGGCGTCACTTCCTTCCGGACTGCTGGCGACTCTGGGACAGGTGCCGGTGTGATTTGCTGCGCGCCCGCTGGCGGTTCAGTCACGGGCGGCGATGTCACGGATTCTTCCCGCACCTTCCCCGGCGACGCATTTTCGGAATCGGCCGGTTGCAACGGCGCCGCTTCAGTCAATGTCATCAGCTGCTGACAAGACTTGCACCTGCCCCGCTTTCCCAGCCAGGACCGTGGGACGGCAACACGCTGGCCGCAATGCAGACAGATTACGACCGTCTTTTCTTCGACCGCTCCAGGCGTGGTCGTGTTGGGAAGGTCCAGCACGGTCCCGCACGAAGCACAGCGACCAGTCTTGCCTGCCCAGGTTTCCGGAATCTCATGCTGGGTCTTACAGCCGGGACATACAACAATCATCGCCCTAAGCCTCCCGCTCGCTCCGCACCCCAATCAGCCAGTACCTGGTTGGTGCAGCGAAATATCGCGAAGCCGTCGAGGCAAGTGTGCGAGAGCGGCATTCGCCTGTAGGACAAAAGGAGACACATCGTTCGTGCTGTCAACAACAAGAAACACATGCGGCACTCCACTGCAAGCCCCCCAGAAAAAAAGAACAGCTGAGGCTTAGATTCGCTTTTTGTTGTTCTAAATTGTCGGTCCTCACTTGTTCGCAGTGATAATTGCAGACGGGTCTCGATCTGTGCCAAGTTTCGCACAGATTTTCCGAGGAAGAAACCCACTCAGGGGGGGTTTTCATTTTTTCGCCGAGTCGCCATGGCGACCGGAGCACGACCGGCAGGGATGCGACGCCGTTCGCCTGCCGTAATCGGTGCCCCGGCTTCATCGTCGGCCGATGCGTCTCCATCAGTCGTGACCGGCCTGCGGTTCATTGGTCTTCCACGATTTGAATGGACCCGTGGCAGGTGTCGACGCGGGCGAGCTGTTCCGGAGTAATCGTGAACGTCACCGAATCCGTGCGGCTGGTACGGAACGTGTTCGCCGCGTAGGGCAGCGGACCGATCGAAGAGACACCGAATCGGTTTGACGACGACCGAGACACAACCAGGGCGTTGCCCAATCGCGTGTCCAATTCCACAATGGCGCGATTCTCGCTGTCGACCAATTGGAACCTAAGCCGATATCGCGCGTGGCCCGCGGCGACACTCGCCACCTCTTGCTGAAAGGAGGGATACGCTAGGTAACCGTCCCAATAGGTTGTGTTGCAATCCTCGGTACAGTCTCTGCACAAGTAGACGAACACCTGCCCGTCCGATTTTGGCACCAGCGGCGTGGTCGAATCCCATTTGATCGAATAACGCAAGTCGCGGCCTGGAAATCGCTGCGGCGTGGTCGTGCAAGTATACAGGGCATGCTTGAAGGCGATGGCGTCGAACACGGTCTTCAAGTCCGCGTACAAGGTCTTCCAGGCATCCAAGTTGCTTGACAACTGATAGTCTACGGTCAATGCGACCTTTGCGCCGGCGTCTTTCACCACCGGCGGCTTGTCCAGCATCGTTAACGTCAGCAGTCTATCCGGCTTGAAACCTGCGACCGCTCGGCGAAACAACTCGCGGGCCAGCTCTTCGTTTTGCCGGTCGATTTCGAGCAAGTTCTTCAGCAGTCCGCCATCGATGACCTTCGTCGCGATTCCCGGAACTTGCTTGAGTTTTTCGCCCAGTTTGGTTACCGAGACGTTGGCGGCGATCGTCACGTAATGCAGTCCGTTTTCCTCCCAACGGCGGATTTCCCGGTACTCGTTGATGTAGCCCCGGCTGAACGTCAATACCTGGTCGCGGACGATTTCGTCGTTTTTCACCAGGCTTTCCGCGTCGACCAGTACGCCGACCACCCGTTCAATGGCGGCCGAAAGCGCGTTCTTGTTTGCCTCGTCGGGTGTTGTGCCGGACCCCGTCACAAAAACACTCTGAGTCGGCGGGGCGGCAGGCGTGAGAGCAATCTTGATCCCACCGCTTCCCGGTGGCATGGGCCGTGGCTTGATCGTTTGTTCCACGGGCGACTCGACCGACGTTCCGACGGGCACATCGGAAATCTCGAACATGGCTTCCCAGAGCCAGGCGGTCAGACCAGTTCTGTCTTTCACAAACAGCTTTCGCTGGCCTTTGACATTCACCCGTTCGAGGATCATGCCGTCGAACTGTTGTCCCGTCGAGCGATTGCGGAACCGCCTCCAGGTCTGCGGCGGTTTGTTGGCGCGACGCTCCAGCCACTGGCCGATGTACTCTTGGTCTTCCGCACTGAGCTGGTCGATGGGAACCAGCTTCTCCGTGCCATCCGCCAATTTCAGCCGGGCTTGTTGTCCCTCGACGTCCAGCAAGGCGGCGCGAGCCGGTGTGCCGGCTGTCGAAGTCCAAGTGCGCATTTCCGGAGAATCGTCGCCGATGGCGACCGATGTCCGCAGCAACAGGACGAGGCCGAAGAGGCCCAACGTCACAAACGTAGGTCGAACTGAAACTGGATATGCCACCGTGCATGGATCGCACAACATGATGCTTCCCTTTCTGGTCAGATCGAAAAACCGCAAGAAAACCGCCAGACTCTTCTTCGACGGCGTCAGAGCCGCGAACGATGCTCGAAGTCTGCCAGCCGCAGGACGTACACCGTCCCGTTGCCGTTGACCGTAGCCAAATGCCGGCCTTCCGGCGTAAACAGCGCTTGTCGCACGTTTCCGCACGGCGGCCCGACACGGATCGTCTGCCGGAGTTGGCGGGAAGCGAAATCCCACAGACGCACGGTTCCGTCGCGGTGCGAGGTCGCAAAAACCTTCCCGTCATAGCGGAAGTCGATGGACGAGGCAGGCGACTCGACAGGGATTGTGTTCGTTTCGACGAGCGTGGCCGCATCCCAGAGCTTGACCGTTCCGTCCAGACTCGTCGATACCAGCGTTTGGCTGTCAGGACTGAAGGCGATCGAAGTCGCGGCGCCGGCGTGTCCCTTGAGGGTCGTGTGGCGATTTCCTGTCGGGAGCGTCCAAACGTCGATCTCGCTGTCAAACGCGGCGGCCAGCATCTGCCCGTCGGGGCTGAAGAGCATCGTCTGGGCCTGCGCGGCGCCTGCCAACTGAGACGAGGGCGCCGAGGTACCACGAGTGAATGCTGCAACTTCGGCCCCCGTGACAAGATCCCACAGCTTGACCACCTTCGGATCGGAAGCGTCGGAAATTGCGGTGGCCACCACGTTTCCATCCGGACTGAACGCCGTACAGGAGATGTTGGCGAGCAGTTGTTGAAAACTCCGCGGCGGATTTGCGCGTGCGCCGGTGTTCCAAAGGATGACATCCTTGGGTGGACTGGGCGACCACCTCAGAACCGCAAGCGTTTCTCCGTCCGGGCTGAGCGTCGACTCGCCGCTGGTGAGCATGTAGACCGGTTTCTGGTTGCTCGAGGAGACATCATGAATCACGGATCGGCAAGCCAGCAAGCGACCATCGGCGCTGAAGGCTGCCCGTCCGAGGAACGCCGTTCGGTCGTCCATCGTGGGCGGCACGAGTCGATGCCCTCGACCGCGACTGCCGAAGGTGCCGAACGTGGGAAACGCCTGTTTTCCTCGCTCTTCCTTCGTCGTAAAACGTCGCAGCTCGAAGCATCCCACACACCCACCTGCGGCGAACATTTGACTGTCGGGGCTGAATGCCAGCACCCCGCAGGTGCCCGAAATGAGAGCGCCCCAACGCGGATCCGACGACTTCTCCGTGATGTCGACGCAATCAACGCTCACGCGATTGGGGACCACGCCGCAGCCGCTGGCTGTAAGCAACGTGGTTCCATCAGGCGTCAATGCACAGGGCGCTCGGAAGTTCTGGTTACGGGTTTGAAACAACACCCTTGCGGCGCCGCCGTTCAGATCCCAGGCCGTCACCTGGGCTTGCGCATCGGTCAAAATCACGCTCTTTTCATCGGGCGTCAGCGAGATCGAGGCAATACGGACCTTGCGTCCCGGATAGCTCTTGGCGGGTTCGTCTTGTTTGAGATCCCAGCAGTGCGCCGCGCCATCGCCCCCGCCGGAGACGAGCGTCTTGCCGTCTGCGCTGAAACACAAGGCGGTGACAGGCCCGTTATGTGCGGCCAGCGAACGAACCAGGCGCCCCGTCTCCACCTCGTACAGCTTCAGCGAAAAATCGCCGCATCCAGCGGCCAGGTGGGTGCCATCGGGATGGAACCCGAGGACCTGAACCTGGCCGGCCGTTTCCTGCATCGCGCGGAGTTCCGTGCCGTTGGCTGTATCCCACAACAGGATCCGACCGTTGTGCATGGCCGAGGCCAGCATACTTCCGTCGGGACTGAACGCCAGCGAGGCGCCCACGTCTTGCTTCACCACGATCCGCAGCAAGCGGCCGCTGGCTGCATCCCAGAGCCTCAACGTGCCGTCGCCGCCCGCCGAGGCTACTTGGGTCTTGTCCGGGCGGATCGCCAAGGCCTGTACGGGTCCCCAGTGTTGACCCTTGCCCCAAATCGCGACGAGCCCTTTTGGAGCCTGCTGAGGATCGCCGTCGCCTGCCGCCACAAGATCCTGGGGGAGAATCTGGTCCGAACTCAAGCGGTCTGCGGGCCAGGTGAGTTGGGCTGCCAATCCGGCGGCGGTCAGCGCTTCCGGCGAACCCGAATGAGCGATGCGGAAGGCGACCAACTCGCGTCGCAGTTCTTCTGCGGCTGGCCCATCCTTGCCAGCTTGCTCCAGCTTTCCGGCCAAACGCTCGAACTGCGTGCGGCGATCCGCCGGCGAGACGACCTTGGCCGGCCCGCTGGTCTCGGAATCTCCCTGCTCCTTCCCGCTGGTCTGCGCCCACTGGCTCCGGCGTTTCTGCAGCAGATAGTCGTGCAGTTGACACTGGACATGGAAGGGCTGGGCGACGTACAGCCAGGCGCATCGCGAGATCGCTCGAATCTCGCCGGGACCGCCCGCCGCCGACCAGGTCTTTGGCGCCACGTCGCGTTTGATTTCCTTCACCAGCGGGTCGGCGTCCGCCGCTTCTCCTTCCTTCCAGCTCAGCAGGTCTCCCACGGGGACCATCAACGGTTCCATCCGGCTGGCAGCGGTCGCAGGTGTCGTCACTTGAAGCTGAACGGGGGAATCCACAGGCGTGGCGAACATGCCCCGCCATTGTCTGGATGGCGTGAAGGGCATGGGGACAATCGTCAGCTTCAGCGGTTGCAGCAGCTCCGTCAAAGCGTCCGCCAAGCTCACCTTCTCCAGGGCACACGTTACCTTCGCGGCCTTGGCAGCCAGTTCCGGGGCCAGAAAAAGGTCGATACCTTCGCTCTGCTCGATCGTCGAGATCGCCACTGGCAGGGGCGTATCGGCAAACTGCCAAGGGCTTGCGATCGGGGTGTTGAGCCTGCGGCGCAGACGCAGGAATCGCTGCCAGTAGTCCGTCGGCGGCGCGTCGTCGTCGATCCGTTCCAAGGCATTGAAGCCGTCTTGCGCGACAAGTCCCGGCTTTCTGCGGCGTCTGGCCTCCGCCTGTTGGATACGATGACAATCCTCGAGGAATTCGTAGATCGCCAGATGGACCGGCCAAACGTTCGACACGCACATGGCGCGAGCGCCCAATGGAAAGGCAATGGTCCCTCGCCCGCCTTGGATGTTATTCCAGGTGCCTGGCCCGATGAATTGCCGAATGGTGGCAACGTAGGCGTCTTTGTCCCACATGGTGCTGTCAAAGCCGTCTGTCAATTGACCCAACGGGTAGACAACGGTACGGATCGCCTGGCTGGCGCGCTCCGCCCCGCTGATTTCCACGATCAGCCTCTCGCCCTCCGCCGAAGGCAGGTAGGCGAGCTTTCGTGGCTCGAGCAGCCAGGTCAATCCGGTTCCCAACGCTCCCCGATGAAAGGAGAACGTGATGCGGGTGTGCTCGTCGATCGGCAGCTGCCGACCGGATGGCCGCGACTGCGCCGCCGGAGGCTGATCACTGGCACTCAGGTTCAACCGGATCTCGATTCCCTCGGACTTGCTGATCGCTTCCACCGCCTCCTTCAGAGGCTTGTCTGCAAATTCCCAGGGTGCGGCGATCGGTTCGTGGAGCCGGTTGTACACCCGCACCAGCCGGTCATAGGCCGACAGTCCAGGATGGCTGCCGGCCAAAGTCACCGCCGGCACTTGGACCACGCGGTCGCCGTCGGGGACCGTGGCCCGAACGGTCTGCGAAGCGAAGAACTCCTTGCTGAGGCGGAGCGTATACTCACCGGCGGGCAGGCGGGGACTGAGATACGGCGTGGCCCCGCGCGCGGCCACCGGGCCGGTCGCGTCCAGGATTTCCACCGCCGCCCCTGCGGGAGTGCTTTCCACCTGGAGAAATCCCGAATTTGACGGCAGATCCATCTGGACCACCGCCGCGTTGTCACGGCCACGGACCAGAATCACTTGCCGCTGCTGGGCGATACACCCGGGGGCCCGGGCGCCAAGGTCGAATGTTCCCGGATGTCGGGCAATCAACGCTCGGCCGTTGCTGAGTTCAATCGGTTGGTTGTCCAGCGTCACCTGGGCCTCGGCCGGTGTGACCTGCAGATCCAGATAGGCAGGCCGCGTTTGCCAATAGCTTCCGGAAACGAGCGCGATCAGCACAAGCACGACGGCAAGACTTGCCTGTGCCGGGTGTCGGCGGCACCAGCGCCAGACCCGCATCGGCCTGCTCAAGGGGCGCGCCTTGATCGGATTGCCCGCCAGATAACGCTCCAGATCCTCGGCCAGCGCCTGGGCGGACTCGTAACGGTGGGCCGGGGACTTCTCCAGACACTTCAAACAGATGGTTTCCAAGTCGCGGTCGACGGTCGAGTTGAGTTTCCGGGGCGAAACCGGATCGTCTTCGACGACTTGCTGGATCGTCTGCTGCAGACGAGCCGCCACAAAGGGTGGCCGGCCTGTGAGCAGCGCGTACAACACCGCGCCCAACCCATACACATCCGCCGCCGGACTCACCGGCGCACCCGTGGCCTGCTCCGGCGACATATAGCTGGGCGTCCCCATCACTTGGCCGGTGGCCGTCAAGCCTGCATCTTCGGTCAACCGTTTGGCCAGCCCAAAGTCCATGATCCGGGGCTCGCCCTCCGAATCCAGTAACACATTGGCGGGCTTCAGGTCGCGATGAATGATGCCCCGCACGTGGGCGTAGTGAACGGCTCGGGCAATCTTCTGCATCAACTCGACCGCCTCACGCGGCGGCAAAGGACCAGCGGCCAATCGTTCGCCAAGAGTTCCCCCCGCCACGAAGCCCATCGAGTAGTAGTAACGGCCGGCGTCCTCGCCAACTTCGTAAATTGGCACAATCCCCGGGTGATCCAGATTTGCCGCGGCTTGGGCTTCGGTGCGAAACCGCTGGACTTCCTCCGGCGAAGCCAGTTGTCCCGTCAGAATCATCTTCACCGCGACGCAGCGATTCAGGCTGATCTGGCGCGCCTTGTAGACCCGTCCCATCCCGCCCTTGCCGATCTCTTCCAGCAGTTCGTAATCCCCCAACGTTCCCAACGGCCTGGCGTCCGCGGGTTGCGATCCATCCGCCGGGACGTTGCCGATGGCAGGCTTGCCCGTCGGACTCTCCACGGCCCGGTCGTCGAAGGCCGTCACGTCGCCATCCAGGCTTGGCGTCTCGGACGGCTCCCGCGACTCGCGGTCGACGAACAGGTGGCCCGTCCCCGTAGGAGCCAGTGCCGGGGTTGGCGCTGGCTGGTTGCGAGTCATTCCGCCCGACGATCCCGAGGGGTCGCTCTGAATGCTCCGCACGAGTTCAGCGGCCTGGCGGGGAAAACGCTGGGCGAACTCGTTGATGTCCACCGGCGCTGCGAACTGCTGACGTGCCCGGTATTCCGCCTCGATCAGATGCACCGAGACGGTGTCCGTGTTGCCCAACTCCGGAAATCGGTCCAGGTAGGTCTCCAGTGCCAGCCGGCGGCCAAGCTGCCACTGCCGCTCGAGATCGATGGCCACCAGCTCGACCATCGTCAAATTGCGCAAGGGCTGCCGAGGAGGCAAGCGGGCAGCAAACCACTCGGCCAAGGCATCTTCTCGCCATTCGGTCTCGAAGGCGACTAACGACGCCTCGAGCGCTTCCCGGTCGCTTTCCGTCAGTTTCGCGAGTGCTGAATGAAGCATGTGCGTGACCCTCGTAGCCAGATATTCACGTCACCCAATCCACATTAGACCGCGCCATTTCGCGGCGCAACTACTGGACCCCAGCGGCCTTGTGCCGCTGGTGAATCAGATTGACGAGCTAACTCGGCTGTCCCCAAACAACTGGTTCCTCTCCGTCGTTCCGCCGCCTCCGGCGGCGGAACGACGGAGAGGAACGAGCAGTGGGGAGAGAAGCCTGGTCTTAGCCTGTCAATCTGATTCACCATCCGGACGAGCCGGATGGGGTCTGTGAATACGACATTTGTTTCTTCGCCGATCCTGAAGCGTGAACTCCAACAACCGCCGCCCCGCGGATTCCCACGAAAACAGCACCTTTGCAGGCCTGGGCTCTGCTCGGCAATTCGACAACTGAACACAGTATGGACTCCTTTTCGCCGGTCTTGGACCATGCCCAGCGACAATTGAGAATCCAGCAATTATTTGACTTCTTCCAGAAATGCGGCGAACTTGACAACCTTGCGCAAATCCTCTTTCGAAATATGGACGTCGACGGACTGGGCAACTGAGTAAAGCTTACTTCCGTTGTATGCCCCGAAAAAGGGGTGTATATACCGGGCTGTCGGCCCAGGGTAATCCCTCAGCTCGACAAAGGTAGACTTGTATTCCCTCGGCAAGCGTTCCTCTGCCGTTTGGTCCTGACGGAAGACGACATTTTCGTCCTGCCCCATTAACACGTAAACCAATCGGAACTTCTGTTTGCTGAAGTCATCGAGAACAGTGCCGAACGACTCAGGTACTCGAAACACTTGCCATTGTGTTTGACTCAAATCGGAATTAGCATCTGAGAACAGGCTGACCAAGATTCCGTTTCCGACGAGCCGGCTGGTTAAGCCCTCAATGTCCGGACTTGCCAAACAACACCAACCGCCACCGAATCGGCGGGTCATCGCGGATCGCTTGCTGGCCAGCCGTTGCAGGAGCGGGCGGATACTGGCATCGAATGCCTTCCACTTATCCTGATCCGCCCGCATCGTCACCTTGAGTCGCAATTTGACATGAGTTTCATCCTGTTCCAGAACTTCGGGTTCTCCCTGGACTTCCACGGCGACGAGCTGATCGATGCGGAACTTGGCCATCTCCTTCCTAAACATTTCCGTCGCTTGCACTTCATTCGTGTAATCATGTTCGGCCTGCAAGGCCATGCGTTCTCCGGCCACGCTGCGGACGGCGATGTTGGATGCCTGCAACTTCTCGGCCAACTTGGAGACCGCCACGAGGGCCTGAATGCGCACATGGTGCAGGCTGTCTTGTTCCCAAGTCTTGGTGATCTCGTACTTCTCGACGTAGCCGCGGCTGAACGTAAGAATCGTCTCGCGGACCAATTCGTCATTCGACACCAGCGTTTCGGCGTCGACCAGCACGCCGACCGTCTGCTCGATCGCGCGACTGAACGCGTTTTCCAGTGCCTTGTCAGCATCGATCCCAATCCCTTCCGCGACGACTTCGCTCGCCAAGGGGCGTTGCGAGCCTGCCGGAGCAGTTAGTTGTCCTCCGATCAGGGGCTTGAACTCGACAACATTTTTCGCTCCGGACTTGTTCTCGCCTCCGCCGGTGCGGGGACCGTCCGACGCTGATCCGTTGCCATCTCCGCCGAGGCCTTGGGCAGTCCGAACATCGCTGATCTCCCACTCGTCTTCCCAGATCCAGCCCTTTCGGCCGTTATTGTCTTGCACTTCAAACTTGATTCGTCCCCGGACATTGAATCGCTGGAGGATCTTGCCCTCGAACGGTTCGCCTGCAACTCTCGGCCTGAAAGACTTCGATGCCGCCGCCAGCATGCGCGCACGTGCGTCCAGCCAATGTCTAACAAAAGTCTGATCTCCGGCGGAGAGTTTGTGAATGTCTACGTGAATAACGGTGCCGTCCACTTTCTCCAATTGGACCTGCTGCCCGATGACCTCCACCGGCGCGGCGAGGACTTGACTGCCCACCGTCGACGTCCAGGTCCGCGTCCCCGGCCGTTCGTCTGCACATGCCACGGCGGTCCCAAGGAATACGACGATGACGAAAACACGCAACTGCGAAAAAGTCGATTGAACTGGCGTTCCCAATGCCGCGGTGTATGAATGGCGACGCATGACGGGTTCCTTTCTGGTTCTGTGGATCATCGACATGCAAGAGGGGCCTCGGATATTCTGTAGCTCGCCCCCACGCTGGCAAGCAGCGTGGGGGGCTTGGGATTCGTCTGGAGGTTGTCTACAGACCGTCGTCCGGCGAGATTTTGCCCGTGGGACCGGGTGCGACCTTTTCGCCGGGGCGTCGGATGCGGCTGGGATCGCCCGCCGGTGCTGCGGCGGGGCGGCCAGAGCCGTCGTTGATCGGTTGCAGGATCGTGCTTTCCCGCATCTCGCGGGCTGCGTTCGCAGCGGCGTTGGTCAGGCTGGGCACGTAGACAGACATGCCGTAGGACCAGGCGTTGGCTTCGTCGAACCAGGTTTTGGAATTCACGCCCGGCGGCAAGATGCCGCTTCTCGCGCTGGAGTACACATCGGTGGATTGGATTCGCGATACAAAGGTCTCCCGGGCCTGCTCCAGTTTGCGCACGGCGGTGGGATCCTTGGCAGCCAACGGATCGTCGCGATTCAAGGATTCAAATCCCTGCACGGTGTCCTTCATGGATTCTGCCACACTGCCTTCCCAGGTGGATTTGTCGCCGATGATCAGCCCGCACAGAGCGTCTTTGGCGCGCATCCCGGCGATCTTTTGGGCATCCAGATTGTGCCTCGCCTGGACCGCCCGATTCTCGCTGGTCCGGACCACGGAACTGCCGAAACCGACGAAGGCGGTTTCGCCCGTGGCACGCATGGTGATGATGCGGCCGCCCACGGGCGGTACCAGGCCAGCGCGGACTTCGGCGATGACTTGATTCAGGCCGTCGCGAAGGTTCTCGGCTTCGACCACGTTCGGCGCCGGGCGCGATAACTGGCCTCGAGTCTTGGGGGTGGTGACGATCGAGACGAATACCGTGTCGTTGGCCGTATCGTCCTTGACCTCGTAAATCACAAAGCCTCGCAGCAGCATGTCGACGGTCTGTCGCAGAGCTTCCTCGCTGTTGGTACGGATATTGGTCATCTCCTGTTCGGGCAGGTTGATGTTGACCAACTCTTCGCGAACGGACTCCTTGCCTTCGTTGCTCAAGCCGCCCAAGATTTCGGCCAGGTTCTTTTTGGCTTTGGTAAAGGCGATCACGTAGGCTTGCCGCTTGGCGATCCGGGTGGCCGTGGGGTTGGGCATATTGCGGTAGAAGGCGGCTCCGGTGGCCACGAAGCCCAGCCCGCTGGGGAACGAGACCATGCGGGCGCCGACTTCTTCGATGTCGTCCTCCAATTGCTTCACGTTCTGTTGGACGGCCGCGTTGATCGCGTCCTGGGGCGTAGCGGCCGTTACCTCGTCTTTTTCGACGACGACCTTGTCCGGTTGTTTGACGTCCGTCGGTCCGCCCAGCACCGGCGGCAGAAAATCGTCCGCGGCAACTTGGGCCCGCAACGTGGCTGGAACCAGGCCGATCAGTAGGGACACAGCCGCTGCGATGGTTAGATACTTGGCTTTCATGGGGTACGCTCCTTTCAAGAGGGTTGGGAAGGACTTCTCGTTACTTCTTGGTTTGCGGCCCGGAAATCGTTTGCTTCAGGGCCTCGCTGGCTTTGGTGTAGGCGGTTTCGGCCAGCGTCTGGGCCGCCTCCGTCGGAATATCCAGGGCTAGATCGCCAGCCTGTTCGAAGAACACTGCCGATCCCGATGTGGCGAAGGCGGCGAACGCCTCGGTTAGAATCTTCATCGCAGCATCGGGCTGTTTCAGCGCTTGGAAGCAGCGCGCTGCATCCAGGTAAAGTTGCTGCGACACCAACGCGCGTTTGTGCAGATGGTTCCATAGCAACAGCGCGTTTTCCCAATCGCCACGAGCCATCAATTCGCGGGCCTGCCGATGCATGACATTGCGGTACGCGGTCCGGACGATTTCCAATTCAGCGGGTTGCAGCAGGTAGCCGCTCAATCCCGACTCGTCCGCGATGACGTAGCCGATGACAAAATCACCCACCTTGGCCGCCTGATGGATGACGCCCTGGACGTCACCCGTTACGTGCAGGGTTCCCGCGGCTTCTTCCACAGCTCCGCGCAAGGTGGTGGCATCATTCAGGCCCGCAGTGTCGAACTGATCCAACAGCGATTTGGCGGTCAGCAGTTCCTGGACGGCCTGCATGTGGACCACTTCCAGCAGGGCGGGTGTGGATCGCGTTCGGAGGTCGCCTTTCGGCAATCGCTTGGCGGCTACGGCGAACAGGCTGTCGCCCGACCTGCCCGCCCAACGCAACTCGGTGGGATGTTGTTCCAGCACCGTCTGCATGGCCTGTTTCGTAGGGGCGTTCAGGTCTGCCTGCACAATGAACTTGATAGCAGCGGTCGAGCCTTCCGCAGAGTTTTCTGCGGGGCTTGGCGGCGCGTCAGCCGATTTCGCTGGAACGGCAGCCGCCGTTGCCAAGATCGCAACAAGGCAGGTGGTGCTGATCACGATAACGCTCCTATAAGTAAGGAATCTCGGAGCTGAGGGCCGTGTCGACGCGTCCCGAGTTTCCCGGTCACTTTCCGCGAGTCCTGAAGGGGGCATGGTCCGTTCTCCTGGGGAAGTGATTTCCGAATCGACCGCATCCGCCTCGTCGCTACCATCCGATCACGGATCGGTGATCGTCAGGGCCAGCAGTCCGAACTGGGCATGTTGCAAACGGACGCCCAGGGCTTGGGCGGCGGCGCATCCCGCCGCATCGGCCGCTGTGCTGCCGCCTTCGAGATCAATGACGTAAACTCGGCGCGTCGGCCGGAAGATGCGGTCCCAAACCAACACAATTCCGATCCCTTGCGCACCGGCAGTCGGCGGCAGGGGCCGGTCCATGACAATAAATAGGAAACTGCGGGGCGACAGGCGACTTTGCAAGTCCACCCGCACCAACTGGACCACCTCGCCCCGTTGCCAGAAGCGTTCGGTCATTACGGCCCCGCTCTGGCCGTGGCCGATCCCGGTGCGCCAACGCATCCAGCCGGCCCGCTTGTACATCTGCTTGATGGCGTAGCTGGATGTCGGGTCGGATTGAATCCGCTGGGCGATCCGGTCCAAGTTGCTGCGCGACCAGGCTTCATAGAGCCGGTTGGCGACTGCTGCCGAGACGATCAGCAGCACAATCGCCAGGATTGCCAGCACCGGTCCCAGGACGAGCATCATGGCTACGACAACCACGCAGACGACGAAGCAGCCGGCGCCGAGTGCAATCAAGTTCGAGAACCAAGTGAGCAGGACCACAACCCACTGTGGTGGCAGCACGTTGGCGAAGAGTGTGCTCAAGACCCCCGGGGGTTCAGGACGATACGTGATCCCGATCAAGTCGGGACACACATGGAATTCGGCAAGATTAGCCTTCTGCTTCGTCTTCGCCCGCAGCGAGCGAAGCAGTTGGGGGCGCAACACAGCCTCCAGGAACTCGTCGACCTTGCCCAAGAACGACCTTGCCTGCCCCGCTGCGATGTAGGCCTGGGCCTTGGCAAGGACTTCGGGAGACGTCTCCCAGGGGAAGTGGCTGCCTTCTGCGGGCTGAGCTTGCTCGGCCTGTAGCGGCCGGGAGATGGCCATCGGTACAGAGGCCGTTGCCGGAGGCGGATTGGCGGGACGTGGACTCGCCCGACGCGGATTTGCCTGCACGCCTGGGCGAGCGGATGTTGATGGAATCGGTAGTGGAACGGCGGACGGGGAGGACGCCGCAACGGTCGGCGGCGGGGTACCATCTGACACCGCTGCCGTCGCCGCCGACTTGGCGGGCACGCTTAACGGAACCTTGCAGCCGGGGCACGATGCCCGCCGTCCCGCCGCTTGTTCGGACGCTGTAATCCGGCGACCGCAATTCGGACAACTGAAGTGGATCTCAGGCATGGTGGTTCTCCGGGGGTGAATGGCATCCCGCCCTGGGCTGCTGTGCTGACCGCTCGCGTGATGTCGTCGACAGTACCATTGCGCACGGTGTCCAAAGCGTGCCAAGGTTTCTTGGAAAGCTGGGCCGGCGCAACTTGGTCGCCGACCATGCTCTTTGCGGCGAACCTTTATCTACATTCCCGCCTGCGATAAAAAAGCAAACGGGACTTCTTCTGTTGATTCCGCCGATTGCAGCGTGGCGGGTTACGGCAAATCAACCGGCTCGCCATCGTGACGATTGGCCAGTCGGCGGTGGGTGATCAGATCCAGCGTATAGCCTATCGTTCGGGTGGAGCCGTCGCAGAGTACAACTTGAAAACCTGCCGGATGCGCCGATCCGAAGCACCAGAAGTTCGCTTCGCCTCGCCGGTCCCGCATGGGAGCCCATTCGGCCCAGGCTTGCATGTCCCAGTCGTCTCCGCACAACATCGAGTGGTCGTCCGCTCCGTCGTACCCGCTCGTGTAGCCGTCAGGATCCAAGTACTTCTCGCCCACCAGATACGTCGAACTGGTTCCGTCGACCACGTCGCCCATCCGCATTTGACTCCGCTGGTGCGAAATCCCCGTGCTGGCTGACATGTTGGCAAATCCATTCCCGGCGAGCCCATCGGATCGATCCGGACCGGCATGCCAAAAAACATGGCGATCGCCTCCATTGGCGACGTAATCCGCGCGGGCGACGGCTAGAACGTCGTCCGCGTTGTGGGCTTGCCCGCCAGGCGGTGGCGGCGGCGTAAATCGTGTTTCGCCGAACGGATGGGCATACAGATCTGCCCCGCGGCGTGTGGGGCAGTTGAACAATGCCAAAGGGATTTGCGTCGCTTCGGCCGCGCCCGCTTTCTGCTGAGCCGTGATCACGTCTGGCTGCCCATCGCTCCCCAACGCGAACATAGATTCCTGCTCGACAAAAGGCAGGATTTGGTAAACCCAACTGCCGGGCTGTGATTTCCCTACGCCGCGGTCGGGATCGCCGCACCAGTGCCAACCCCAGCCACCTGACGGGAAGTGTCCGTAGACGTCGTGATGTTGGTGAAAAGCCGCGCCGATCTGGCGCAAGTTGTTGATACATTGTACTCGCCGGGCGGCCTCGCGCGCCGCCTGGACGGCGGGCAAGAGCAGCGCGACCAAGATCCCGATGATGGCGATTACCACCAACAACTCGACCAGCGTGAACCCACTTCTGAGTTCGGATTTTCCGCTTCGGATTTGACGAATCATGGAAACCTCCCTAAAATCGCGCGTGTGAATCTGGATGAACTCAGTCTCCGGCGTGCTTCTCGCCTTGACGGTCCGGCTTCGCGTCAGTGTCGTGTTGCGGTTGTTCCTTGCCTTGTGCCCACTTCAATTCAAGGACCAAGCCGCGGATCGGACCATTGATCTCGATCTCCAGCCCTGAAGTGCGATAATCCGCGTAGGATTTGGGGGCGTGCCATTGGATGCTTTGATCGTCCAATAGTTCGATGGCGGAAACTTCCACGTTATGCACGCCGAGTGCGGCACCGTCGCTGCCATTGGCGCAGGTCAGGGAAAATTGCCCCTGCCCGTCAAGTTTTCCCGTCGAGGCGGGTGCATCCCAGGGGATGAACCGCACAATTCCCCGAGTCAAAGGGGCTCCGTCGACAAGGACGCGGCCCGACACGGGCACGGTGGGAATGCCCTCGCTCGCGCCCCTCGGTAGGAGCAAGGGAGCAATCAGCAACAGGAGCAGGCAGACACTCAGCCAAGCAAGGCGGTCTCGACGGAGGTGAACCACCGCGTCCCGCCATCCGCCGCCCGATGAGGCGGCGGTGTTCGAATTGACCGCGTTTGGGGCAGCCCGCTCGGTAGACTCTTGTTGTTGGGCTTGCGATCTCCGCTCCGCGAGGATTTCCTTCCAGTGTCCTTGAAAGCGACGGTTCATCTTACTCTTGTCCTGGACTTGGCGTGCTGTTTCAACATGAATCGGTTCGGCAGGAGTACGCGTCGCTGTCGTGGGAACGACGTGCCGGCCGAAGGTTGGTCTGCCAAGAGTTCTATTGCGAGTTGTGCCTGAATTGTGCCAAGATTTCCAGAACCCGTACTACGGCTGGTTCAACTCTCGACAATCCAAGCTGTAGACGCTGGCACTTGGCCCCGACGGGTTGCGGCCGCCGAGAACATAGATCTTGTCGCCGCACACGGCGACGGCGTGGGCTGCTCGCGGGCTCGGCAGCGATGCTCCCAGACGCCATTGCTGTTGCGCGCAGTCGAAAACGTCCACCTCCGACAAAACGCCCTGCTTGGTATCGCCGCCGGCAATGACGATCTGGCCCGAACCCGTGACCACGCAGTTGTTGCCACCCCTGACCCATCGGCCGCGCGGCTGGGCCACGCCGGGTTCCCACGCGTTGGTGAGCGAATCGTAGAGGAATGTGTCGACGAAAGACCGCTCGTGATGGACACCCGCGAACAGATGGACCCGGCCCGCAACGACGGCGGCTCGGCAACTGGCGGTTGGTACGGGTAAGAAACGCAGGGCGGTCCACGTATCGCTGACTGGGTCGAAGCGGTGAACCGCGGGACTACCAGGCAGCGGGCCACCCGTCGGATATCCGCCGATGGCGATCAATTGCCCGTCCAGCGAGATCGCCGCGAGGCTGGCCGTAGCAAGCGGCCGGTCCGCCCTGCGCATCCACGCGTCTGCTGACGGATCGTATTCCCAGCACGAACTCTTGAATGAGCAGATTCCCCGCTCCTCGCCCCCCACCACGAAAATCTTCCCGTCGATCACCGCCGCAGCGTGGTCGCGGAAGTCTTCCGGCGCATCTTGCCTGGGAATCCAACGCATGTGGGCCGGATCAAACATGTCCACGCGCCGCCAGGTGTTGTCACCGCCGATGACGTAGATCTTGTCGCCGACAGCACTTGCCGTGTGACTGACCCGCGGGACCGGCATCGGGGCCTCGAGTGTCCACGCGTCGTCTGGCGGTTCGACGCCAGGCTCATCCGGGCCCTCGACAGGGCCCGCCCCAAGCTGAAGAACATCGATCTCCCCGAAGAGAGCAATACCGGGTTTCCACCGGGTATTGCGCATCACGAACCCAATTCCGCCTTCGGTGGACGGAAGCTCGGGATCGGATGCCTCGAGTACGCACTCGTCGTCCACAAAGGCGAGCATACGTCTGCCAGCCACTTCGACACGGATGCGGTGAGTTGTCCCCCGAGTCAGCGTGCAAGCGCCCTTGGCAAGCGTGGCCATCGAATAATTTTCTTCGCCTGGCCAACGAGCGTCTTCCTGGTAACGGAACTTGCTGAATTCGATGCCCACATCCTGATCGTCTTGGGGCACGTCGATCTCGCGAATCATCCCGAAACCATAAAACGTCCCTTCCCGATTACGGCGAAAGACGACGCCGGCCAGCCCCTGCTGCAACTGCACATCGCACTCGACGGCATAGTCCTGCCACAAACGTTGCGGACCAAAGGCGAATCCGAGTCGATAGTCGGTGGCCATGTTGGCACGCAGCACGCCAGCCTGCGTCTCCCAGGTGCCAAGCGCCGTCCGCCATCCGTGGGGGAGTTGCCCATCTTCCCCGCCGAACGTGACGCGTTCGAGCAACCTTGGCGGGCCGGGCGTGTCCGCCGGTTGCGTTGGCGGCTTTCGCGAATGACGGGACGACGCCGGCTGGAAACGCACAGTGACCATTTTCTGCTCGCCCCGATGGAGTTCGAACCGGTCGGTGCTTAACCGGATGCCATCGGCCGATTCGGCAAGGGCCAGGTCGTAACATCCGGCCGATAGCTTGACCCGGTGGTTTGTCTTGGTGTCGATGATCGTTACGGTCTCGCCGTCGCGCGAGACGATCACCTTCACGTCGTCGCCGAAAGTCCGGATTTCCAGCGTTCCGCTCCTTGTGGCGAGAAACAACGTTACCCCGAAGTAAAGCACGACCAGGGCCAAGGCGACGAGCGCACCTGCGGCAAGATACCGGCGGCGTCCGGGGCGAATCGCGGCGGGCGGATCGTGGCGCGGTTTGCATTCGCCGCGTCCTGCGCCCCCTGATTCCGGCATCTCCAAGTCACCGGGAAGAGGAAACGATCCGTGCTGCGACGAATCGCGATCGAGATATCCGGTCAGCGCGGCGGCGAACTCGGCCATGCTCGCGTAGCGGTCTTCGGGCCGCTTGGCCAGCGCCTTGAGGCAGATCGCTTCCAGGGACCGATCCAAGTCCGGACGGTGTTTCGAGGGCGGCTCGGGCTCCTCGGTCAGGATCTGAGACAGGACTTCGAGCAACTGGCCGCGGAACGGTCGCTGGCCGGTCAGTAATTCGTACAGGATCACGCCCAAGCCGTAGATGTCGCAGGCCGGCCCGACGGCTTCCCCTTTGCCGCGGGCTTGTTCAGGCGCCATGTAGGCGGGCGTGCCCAGCAGCGCGCCGTTCTGCGTGATGGCCACGTCTTCGCCGGTCGTGCGGCGCGCCAACCCAAAATCCATGATCACGGGCTCGCCGCGGCGATCGACGAAGACGTTGGCCGGCTTCAAGTCCCGATGCACGATCCCATGAGTGTGGGCTTCCTGCAAGGCCAACGCCAAAGTGCGGACCAGGCTGGCGGTCTGACGTTCCGGTGGCGGTTCCTCCGGCCGCACGTACTCGGACAACAAGTGGCCTTCGAGGTAGGCCATCGTCAGGTAATGCACGCCGCCGATCTCGCCCGCGTCGTACACGGGACAGAGATTGGGATGCTGGATGGTCGCAGCGGCCCGCGCCTCGCGAAGGAACCGCTGCAGCACCTGCGGGTCGTCCTGCGGCGAGAACTGCGGGACCTTCAACGCCACCTGGCGGTCCAGTTGCGTGTCATGGGCCAAATACACGGAGCCCATCCCGCCTTGGCCCAGCTTCTTGACGATTTGGTATCGGCCGAAGGCCTCCGGCAGGTCGCAAGGCACTTTCCGCGGCGGCGGTACCGTGTCGGCTGACGCACCGGCGTGCGACGTCTCGCGCTCGGCGGCCATCGGCGGCAGTTTGCCCGACAATCCAGCAGCGGACGGCGCCGCCGCTTGTTGAACTCGCCGCGCCAAGTCGGCAGCTTGACGGGGAAAACGCCGCGTGAACTCGTCCATGTCCGCCGGCGCCTCGAAGTGCTGCCGCACCTGGTATTCGGCCCAGATCAAGGCGATCGAGACCGTCTCGACGCTGCCCAGTTCCGGATACGCTTCCAGGTACGACTCCAACGTCAACCGGTTGCCCCGCTGCCACTGGTGCTCCAGATCGATCGCCACCATTTCTTCCAGCGCCAGCGGCCGCAACGGATGCTGCTTTGGCAATCGAGTCGAAACCCACTCGGCTAACGCATCCTGCTGCCAGGCCGTGTCAAACGCGACCAGCCAGGCTTCGATGGTCTCCCGGTCGCAATCCGCCAGTTCTCCCAGTGTTCGTTCGCCCAAGACGGCTCCCCCCCTTTCCGCGGTGCCGATCCATTGATCTTCGCTGCTGTGCAGTAGTCATTGGCAACGGCGCCCGATCTGTGCCAAGTTTTGCAGAATCTTGCGGCAGATCGTGTCATCGCAAGCTGGGAGCTTACGCCACTTATTTCGTGAACGGTGCTGACATCTTCTCCAGGCGGTGCCCCAACAACTCCAAGGCCCGGTAGACGCTTCTTCGGGAAACGCCCAGGCGGTTGGCGATGTCCGTTGCCGAGTGGCCCTGCAGTCGCCAGTCCAAGACATCGCAGTACATGGCGGGCAGATTGTTCAGGAGCACTTCGATCTGGTCCAGCAGTATGGCAGCTTCCGCCGGCCCCGGCTCGTGATCGGCCAGACGCGCGATCGCGTCGCTGTCAGTCACAGGGGTTTCCGCCGAGATGTCCCGCATGGCGGCCGTGTGGCGCCGCCCCTGGGCTTGCGCCTTGCGGACGGTAATTTTGACCAGCAGTTGCCACAATTGCTCCGAACTGTCGATCTGGAACTCGCCCGCCAAGGTGCGGCGGAAGAACGTCCGAAAGACCGATTGTACCACGTCCTCGCCATCGACGCGTCCCGCCAACTTGCGGCTCAAATGCTGCTCCGCGACGCGACTCAGCCGCTGCGCGTAATGGGCAAAGATCAGTGCGGTCGCCTCCGCGTCGCCTTGGCGGTGCCGTTCCATAAGGTTGGTGGGAGTTTCTGATACCGGCATGATTGCAGCTTCTAAAAGGGTCTTCTGCTTGACCGCGCGCGGCTTGCGTCCGGAACAAATTCCAGGCTGCGCCAAACCATGGGCGAGCTTGCCAACCCTGGCCTCAGCAGTAGACGTGCCGCGCATCGCCAATCATCATCACCTGCGATTCCGGCTCGCGTCAAGCTCAGTGGGGGGATTTTTCTGGATTCGGTTTCCGCGACCTCGAAGGCCGTCCGCCCATTCCGCGATTGTTGGTGGGGTATAACGTTCGCCAAAAGCGGCGATGAATCGCCGCACTCCAAAGTTGCGGATCGCCAGCGACTGTCCGGCGGGCGAGGTTTTTCCGGAAACTTTGGCACAATTCGAGCTGGATCGGTAATTCTGTTTCCGGAGCTCCTCGTGTAACGCAGATGTTCAATCCTGGAAAATGGGGGTGCATGATGACATTTCGCTGGAAGGCTCGCGAGAATCCGCCACTGAGGAGGAAGGGATGAACAGAACGCCGGAACGTGTTTCGTTATACTGGTGCTGTTCCTGCTGGCCGCGGGGCTGACCGCGGCGGCTTACCTGAGTCTGATCATCCCGGAGTTCCGCCAGGAAACGTTTTACGTCGCCTTGGTCGGTTCCTGTATCGCGGAAGCGGTGTTCTTCGGTTACCTGGCCTATGCGATGTCAAGTTCCGATTCCGCGGATGCGTCCTTCACCCCCACTCGGCTGCGCGGCGGCGTATTGGTGGCGATCTGGTTGCTTGTCGTGCTGGTGATCCGGCGGCACAAAGAGGAGATCTACCGGCAGGAGAACCCGCCCTACTTGTTGTACGGCGTCGCGGGCGGCATGGGCGGTGTGTTCTTGCTGTTCATAGCCGGGCTGTTCCTCTCTCGCCGCCGACGCGTGGAATTGTCTGACGTTCCGCCTGCGCTGCCGATCGATTCGGATCTGACGGGCGATACCGCGCTTCGTCGCACTGACGGCTGATCCGGCTTACGACGGACGCAGCCGGTCTTCCTCGATCCGGATGGCAGATGGCACTTCGCACTGGGAATCCAGCGATGGGGCAGCCGTCTCGAAGGAAGATGGCAAGCGAATTGCGGGCAGGGGAATGGGATTTCCTTTCCGCTCCCATTCCCTTGCCCCACATTCCCTTGCCCCACATTCTTCTCCGTCCTGGCGATTCCGGGAATGCGGTAGCGGGAAGCGTCGATCGAAGCCGAGCGGCGAAGGAACCCGCAGGGGGTTCCAATGGGATCTTTCTGGCGAAATCCGTCGCGGCACCGGCTGTCTGTCCGTTCATTTCCCCCGTTTGGCTTTGGCGGCGGCCAATTGCCGAAATGCCTCGAGGATGTCATCGCCAGGCGTCGAGTAGATGAGTTTCCAGCCGACATCTTCCTTGGCCCAGACGTTCAGCCAGGGCGTCCACGCAGGCCCTCCACCACCCCTTGCGTCGTGGCCCACGTTTTCTGATTCTCCAATCTCGTAAGCCAGGGGGCCGACGATCGCGATGTGGCAGACCCTGTGAACGCCCCACTTGCGCCCGGCGCGCAGCGACTGCGTCAGACCGTCGAGCATCTGCTGCTTCCCTCCGACGACTGCTTCAGGCTTCTGCGGATCGACCAAGGTGAAGGTGTAGCCCTTGTCCGAAAGAACGCTGCTTAGGATCTCCAACCCTTTTTCGGGTGTGTTCGCATTCGTGGCGTGATTCACGCGGTCGAGCAGCGCCCGGATCGCGATTTCATCACTCGAATACCCCTGTTGCGCCCGCGCGGTGGCGGCAAGTGCCAACGCACCGAAAAAGACGCCCACGCAGAAGTACATTGCTCTTGGCGACCTCATAAGTCTTTCTCCTTTCTGACCTCGAACTTGTCATGTTGCACCGGCTTACGACTCTTTGGTCCACGCTTGGCTCAGGTCCGCTGGAACGGCAACGGTCAGTTCGGGCAGTCGGGCCTTGTCGGTCGCGCGAACGGCCCGCACGCGGACGGCGGCAGGGATCGGCCCGGCGTTTCTCCGACCGAGTCCATACTGCGGCGGATCGCCCTTGGGCCGCGAGTTGACAGGCACAATCAACTGCAGTACGCCATCGGGAGCGATCGTCCACCCGGAGCTGCCGTACGTCGGAAAGCGCATTTGGGGACCCTGGTCGGATGCTTCGCCGCGATCCTCTCTGATTTGATGCGGGGACAGCGCATTCCATTTGTCCTGGTCGCCGACCGCCACCTGCAGGCGGAAGGTGCTTCTCGGCGACGGGGCGTCCGGATCGGCGAACTGTTCAAATCCCTCGAATCCCTCCATGTCACCCATGGCATCCTTGGCAGCTTGTTCGAAGACGCGTTCGAGAAAAGGGCTTTTTGCGGATCCGGACGTTCCAGAATCCTGCTGCGATTCCGGCTTTTTTTCGGCTTCGAACAACTCGTCTGGAGTCCCTTCGATGAAGATCGGCTTGGAGCTCAGGTTCTCGATCGTCAGACGCACCTGCAGCGTTTCCAGTTCGCTCCAGCCGGATTTTTCGGAGCCGGTTTCCCACTGAGCGGCCAAGCGGACTTGTCGCGACGGCCTGCGTTGCATTAGATCGAGCAGCAACATCACGGCGAACGCCGCGACGAGCCCGGCGGCAGCGCCGCCGATCCACTTTCTCTGCCGCGGAGTGAGGCGGCGCGGCATGCTCGTCGGGATGGTGGGTGGCGTCAGCGGCATCCTCGGCACAGGCGGCGGCGACATCCCGTTGTGAGCTGCCGGAGTCGCTGGCGTGGCAGCTGGGCCTGGAACGGGCGGCGGTTTGCCACCGGCGGTGGACGCCGGTAGCGCGGGCGGCGTAAACGCTCCCGGCGTCGGCGGTGGCTGCTGCGACGGCAGCGAGGGAACCGAGGGGACCGAAGTTTGAGGTACGGGCGGCGGGCTGGCGGGCAGGGTGGGGAGCATCGAGGAAACAGCAGGACGCGGAGTTGCTGGAGGCTGTGCGGATGGTGCCGCCGGCGCGGGGGCGGAGGGCGGCACCGCGACCGCGGCGGGCGTTGGCCGAGGCGCTGCCGAGGGTGGCTTGGGGCGTTCCGCGGCAACGTTGTGCGGCGGCGTGGCTTGCGGCGGACGATTCGCAGCCGGTGTCGAGGCCGGCTGCGGCTTGGAGCCGGCTACATGGACAGCTGTCGCCTCACGATCCCGTACGGGGCGGGACGCCGCCAGCAGTTTCGCGACTTGTCGATGCGCCTCCTTCGATTGCTCGGCCAACGGTTGACGCTCATCGACAATCACGACGTGAGGCGCTTTCAAGGTTGCTCCGCAGGAACACGGAATGTCGGCGGTCGCTTCATCGCCGATGGTCACGTCGTTTGCACACAGACCACAACGCAGCGACGAGATGCGACCAGCGGCGTCCGGCATGGGCGTCCGAAAAAGCTGGCCGCACTTGCGGCACTTGGCCGTGCGTCCCCACGCTGCCTCTTTCAAGAGGTATTCCTCACCACACACGCAGGTGAACAAGATACACTTCATGACATACCCCGCTCTGACGGATTCTGGAAACGCAAGCCTTTCCCACATGTACCAGGCCGGTCACGACACGACCTCTGGTGCCCCCAACGACGGCTCGGGTGTCAGCCCCACCGTGACGTTCACTCCCGTTGCCTTTCGATCGCGTTTTTCACGTCGGTCAGAGTTTCGTTGATCCGATAAAACAGGATCATCACTTCGCACAAACAACGCCAGAAGAAGGCCACGACGACGAACATCAGGATGGGCAAGATGAAAGCCATGACGCCCTCCAGGAAATCATCGCTTGCTTTGATTAACAAATTCAGGACGTAGAAGGTGGAAGTCAAGATATTGAGCAGTCCAATCCAGAACACAACCTGCATCACGATGGGCAGGACCATTCTCCGAAACACGAGATAGTCCACGATTTGGCCTTTCGAGACCTGTCGCATCGGACCGATCCAGCCCCCCGCGCCGCCCATCAATTCGAACTCGGGCGTCTGCCGCCAGGACTTCCACTCCGGCATTCCCGGGGTCCAGACCAGCGCCGCCGCGGGCATCCTGCCCTCGCGGATCATCTGCTTGATCTGCTCCAGGGTGTAGGGGCCAAGCTGCTGCCCGTTGTCGCTGATGGTCCATTGACCCGCCGCCACGGAACTCTGTTCTCCAGCACTCATGTTCAGTCTTCCTTCTGGTGGAAATGAAACAACGCTCGTTCTCAGGAACCACTGGCAGCAAAATGCCAGTAGATGAATCACGATTTGAGCGGTCTGCCATCTGCATCCCGGCTGATCGTACCGTTCTGAATCAGAACACCTTCCACGATGCCCCAGGCCAGGGCGACCAGGAAGCTAAGCCCGTACGTGCAAAAGCCGAACAGTACGGACAGCATGAGCTGCACGATGCCCAGGGTCACGAAGCCGAGATAAAAGCGATGCATGCCTGCCCAGCCCAGGGCGTAGGCCATAATCGCCGCCGTCTGCTTGGACTTGACCGCCACCACGGGAAGCAACGGAGCCGGCGGCGGCGCATACAAGCCCGGCGGGGTTCCTGCGGGCAACAAGCCCCCTTGCGGTTCGGGCCTTTGGACCGGGCTGCCGCACCGCGTACAGCGAGGCGCAGCGGGAGGGATGCTGGCACCACAATTCGGACAACTCAGCACGGACATGGACACTCCCCAAAAAGCTCCGACAGACCGGGAACACGCCCCGCGCGCCTGGTTCAGCGGCCAGACTTGGGCCGCCACTCGTCTAATTGCACGCGGCAGCGAAACTGTGCCAAAATATGAAGAAAACTATTCCCCCTTTCCGCAGTGCCGCGCCGCGGATCTTCGCTCGTGCGCAATAATCCGTGCCAACGGCAGCCGATCCGTGCCAGGTTTTGCCGAAACTGGCGCAAGGTCATGTGTCGCGGGCAGCCGAGGTGCGATCCGTACCCGCCGCCGATCGGGGTACATCTTTTCCAAGCGGTGCCCCAATAACTCCAGGGCCCGGTAGACGGTTCTGCGGGACACGCCCAGGCGGCTGGCGATATCCGTTGCCGAGTGGCCCTGCAGTCGCCAGTCCAAGACGTCGCAGTACATGGCGGGCAGGTTGTTCAGGAGCACGTCGATCTGGTCCAACAGAATGACTGCCTCTTCGGGCCCCGGTTTACGATCGGCCAGACGCGCGATCGCGTCGCCGTCAGGCCCGGGGTTTTCCGCCGAGACGTCGCGCAGGGCCGCCGTGTGCCGCCGCCCCTGGGCTTGCGCTTTGCGGACGGTAATTCTGACCAGCAGTTGCCACAATTGTTCCGAACTGTCGATCTGGAACTCGCCCGCCAGGGTGCGGCGGAAGAAGGTCCTGAAGACCGATTGTGCTTCGACAGCCAGATTTACAGGCCGCGACTCACATTGTACCATCGGGTTTAGGTTGGCAACTGGTTCCTTTGCCGATCGTGACGCAGCCGACTGGGGCTGGAACGGTCCGGATCTACGTTGGCCGCAACGAGTATACGGACCGGCTGGGGATCATGGCCGACGGTTTGCAGGACAGGTGGTCGCCGAACGGATTGGCGGGCTGCGCTCCGATGACGTGCATCCGATTCCGAACCCTGATATCATGGAAGCCTCGAAGTTTACAAAATGTCTTTCGCCGGAAATCGCCACCGAGGTGTTCACCGCACGGTTTAGTGATCGGGCGGGGGTGAAACAAGCACTGGGCGAATCCCGACGACTTGTTTTGCAGAACTGACAGCCAGGACCGATTCCGATGGACTTTTGGACTTACACCACCAATCGTGAGGCTTGCAGCAAGGCCGGGGTCGCCGACAACGCTGACGAGTTCTATGAATTTGCGTTCACCGAAGCGATTACCGTAGGGTCTTCCCAGTTCTTCAACCAGTTGAACACCGAACGGGATTGGGAGCAGGCTAGGAAACCGTACTACAGCGTTTGGCCTTCGATCGTGCCCATGCTGACGCGGCTGGACCTGGATCTCGATTCGGGCCTGATCCAGCTTCCCATGCCCGCCCTGTCCATCCGTTTGCCCAAGCAGCACAACCCGATGGCGTTCGAGTGGCAGGACCAGCCCTTCCAAGTCCGCTGTATGCTGCTGTCCGAAATCAACGGAGGCCACGGGCTGTCTGTGCTGATCGACGTGGGCGAGATCATGGACAACGGAACGTTCGAGGTGCCGATCTATACTTACCGCAACTTCCCACGGCGGTCGGGACTGACGGTGGAACAATCGCTGGCCGGACTCGGCAAAGGCATCACGGCCGACATGGGCGTGCAGGTGCCGGAGGACCTGATCACCGACTGCGTGCGGCTCTGTTGCAGCTTGTGCCTGCTGGAGAACGACCCCTCGGTGATCGAACCGGATGTGCTGAGCAAGGATCGGGACAAGTACGAAGATTCCGGCGACCAGAAGTACGTGGACAAAGCCCACCGGCGTGGTAAGATCGGCTGGAACGTCGGACGGCATATCGAGGTTGTGCCCCATTACCGGCGGCCGCACATGGCTCTGGTGTGGACGGGCCGAGGACGGACGGTGCCCAAGATCGTACCTCGCCGGGGAAGCGTCGTGCATCGGGAATTGGTGGAGAAGGTGCCGAGCGGGTTTGGGAGCGGAACATAGGACCGTGGACTGGTGAGGAAGCGCGGCAGCATGAGCGGTAATTTTGAGTACTTGATGTTTCAGCAAAATAACTGGGAAACGAGGAGCACCCCATGACTCGATCCGAAGCGATGGCCCCTGGCGAAGCCCGTGTGTTGGCGGGGATCCCTGCGATCAACTGTACGTTCTACTGGCGGATTCGCTTTTCCGTGGGCGATCCGGCGGCGCTGATCGAATTGCCTCGCGACGGGGCAACGCATTCGCTGCTCATCCTGCGAGATATCGAAATGGAACGCGCTCGCGCCCAGGCCCGCGCGGACCAAGTGGCTTGCCCGGCGGATTTCGCACCCTCCGGCGGATTGTCGGGCGACCGCGAGACCGCCACGGCTCAGGCGGTCGCCGAATGCCTGCGCCGAGAGGGCGTTCGTCGAGCCGTCGCAGACCGCACGTTGCCGCTGATTTTCGCCCACGAGATCCAGCAGGCGGGCATTGCCGTCGAGTGCGACACGCAGTGGGGGGTGCTGCAGCGGCGGAGCAAGGACGAGCAGGAGATCCAATGGCTGCAGGAAGCGCAGCAGGCGACCGAAGCGGCGATGCAGATGGCTTGCGAGACGGTCGCCCGAGCGTCAGCGCGGGCCGACGGCGTGCTGTTGGTCGACGGCCAACCGCTGACCTCCGAGCGGTTGCGCGCGGCGATCGACGTGTTCCTGTTGGAGCGAGGCTATACGAATCCGAGTTCGATTATCGCGGGCGGGCCGGACGGCGGCGATTGCCACAATCTGGGATCGGGACCGTTGAGAACCGAACAGCCGGTGATCGTCGATATCTTTCCCCGCAATCGCCGGACGCTGTACTATGGCGATTGTACGCGAACCGTGGTCCACGGGACGATCCGCGATGAGCTTCTCCGCATGCACCAAGCCGTGGTGGCGGCCAAGGCGGCTGCGACCGCGGCCTGCCGTGCCGGCGTGACGGGCGAAGCGGTTCACGCGGCGACGCAAGGAGCGATCACGGCCCGCGGCTACGCCGTCGGCCTGCCCGGTCCCGACGCACCGGACGATTATTGTGCGATCACGCACGGGACGGGGCATGGCATCGGCCTGGACGTGCATGAGCCGCCCCTGCTGGACAAAGGCGGCCCCGAACTGGTCGTCGGCGATGCGGTCACGATCGAACCGGGACTGTATTGCAAAGCGGTCGGCGGGATTCGCGTCGAGGATATGGTCCTCGTCACGCGCGACGGTTGCGTGAACATGAACCGCCTGCCGGAAGGGTTGGATTGGCGATAACGCGGCCATCGCGGTAGCTGGCCCGCCGCGGTGGCAGCGGCCTTGTCAACGCGCCGCCCCCGGGACCTTGGCCAAGCGGATGCGAAACGTTGTGCCCTGCGCCTCGTCGCTGGCGAAACCGACCTGGCCACGCAGATAACGCTCGCCCAACAGCTTCATGCTGTGCGTGCCGATGCCGCGTCCCGACGCCGCCTTGGTGCTGAAGGAGCGCTGGAACACTTGCCCCTGCACGTCCGGGGGCATGGTGCCGGGGTTGTGGACGCTGAAGACGACGCCGTCGCCCTGTTCGGCACAACACACGGTCACGACTCGGCCCGGTGGAATCGCTTCCAGAGCGTTTTTGATCCTATTGCCCAGGACGCGCCGCAGCAATCTGTGCGCCCGGAGGAATCGGACGTGCAAGCAGTGCTCATGACGCTAGCTCCTTGTTGGGCGAAACCGCCTGTCATTATGACAGAAAACGCATCGGATGCCACAGGCAGGCCCTGGCGCGGCGAGAAAAACGGCCAAACTGATCTTGCTCGGATTCGCCGTCCGGCTGAGAATAATCGCAGTCAGTCGCATGGAACTGATCTCCATTCTCGTCTCGTCGTAGACTTGTCCGGCAATGATGCCGAGCGATTGCTCCTGGGGCGGGGTCTCGTTCTCTTGCGGAACGAAACTTCCGCTCGTTTGTCCGAGCGAATTTCAAGGAGGTGTTTCCATGCTCGTGCTTACTCGTCGGGAAACCGAAAAGCTGTTCTTCCCTACGCTGGGGATTACGATCGAGGTCTTGCGCATTCGCGGCAACAAGACCCAACTTGGGGTCGACGCGCCGGCGGAGATTCCCGTTGTCCGGCAGGAGATCTGCGGACTGAAATCGGTCGATTTCACGGCCGAGGAATCACCGTCTGCCCAACTCAGCCGGTTGCATCGGGCTGTCCGCGAGCGTTTGGACCGCACCGCGGTGTCCCTTCACAAACTGCACCGCCGCTTGGAACGTCAGGGCGACCGCGAAACGCAGCAACTGGTGTTAGACATCTTCGGGGAACTGAAGGCCTTGGAGCGGGAAGCCGGGGACGTCTTGGAAACCCCTGTCTCGCGGAGCCCTCGAGCGTTGCTGGTGGAAGACGACGAGAACCAGCGCGAGTTGCTGGGCGGATTCTTGCGTCTGAGCGGCTTCGACGTAACCCTCGCCTGCGACGGCCAGGACGCCTTGGATTATCTGTCGCTGCACGCTCCGCCCGACGTCGTCCTGCTGGACATGCTGATGCCCCGCTGTGACGGGGCCGCTTTCGTACGCTCCGTCCGCTCGACGGCGGGCTTGTGCGATCTGAAACTGTTCGCGGTCAGCGCCACCGATCCGTCCTCGTTGGGCGTGACGACCGGCGTCGGCGGTATCGACCGCTGGTTTCCCAAACCGGTCGACGTCGAGGACTTGGTGCATGTCGTGGCCGAAGAACTCGGCCCCTCGGCGGTCGCCAGCAGTTGAATCCCCGCGTGCTGCAGAAGGGGCAAGTCTTTGCTGGCGGAATAGGCGTTTTGGATCGAGGCGTTCCGCCTCGGTCGATTCAACCGCTGGGGCCGTGGCCGCCTCAGGTGGTTAATCCCACCAATTCCCGCTGTTCCCGAGCGTTGTGTTCGAGCACGGATTCGACACAGGCGAAGAAGTTGGTCAAGCACTTGACCCGCAAACGATAATACACCTGAGTGCCTCGTTTTTCGTCCGTTACCAGACCGGCGTTCTTCAACTGGCTCAGGTGGCGGGATACGGTGGACATGTCGGTGCCTACCAACTCTGTCAATTCGCAGACGCAACGTTCCCCGCGTTTCGACAGTTCGTCCACGATCATCAGCCGCGCGGGGTGCCCGAGGGCTTTGATCACCTTGGCGCGGGCTTCGTACTTGGCAAGTTGCTTTCGATCCATAACGATCCTTCATCCGAAACACGTGCAACTTATGCCATGTCGGCAAGCCATGTCAAGCCGAGTTGCTGCATTTCGGAGTGTGATGTCTCCATTGCGGAGTGTTTTTTGATTCGACGCGGCGGCACAACAAGATCCGGCAGACCGCTTCGGATCTATTCTTCCTCGTCGTCGGTCCCCAGCTTGATTCCCACCAGGCGACCGTAGACGGAGTATAAGGTCGGGACCGTGATTAAGACCAGGATCGTCGAGGCGATCAGTCCGAAAGCCAACGTGGCGGCCATCGGGACCAGGACCTGGGCCTGGAACGAGGTCTCCAGAAGCATCGGCGCCAGGCCCGCGACGGTCGTCATCGAGGTCAGCAGGACCGGCCGGAAACGCCGCCGGCCCGCTTCCAGCAGACTGGTGATCAGCGGCGTGCCCGCCTCCAGGCGATGGTTGATAAAGTCCACCATCACGATCGAATCGTTCACGACCACGCCGGTCAGTGAGACCAGCCCGAACATGCTGAAGATGGTCAGCGGCAGGCCCATCACCGCATGACCCCAGATGGCGCCCATAAACCCAAAGGGAATGATCGTCAGGATCAGGAACGGCTGGAAATAGGAACGGAACTCGAGCGTCAACAGGCAGTACATGCCGAAGATCGCCAACAGAAAGCCGACGAACAGACTCTGCATCGACTCGTCGCTCTCCTCGCGCTGGCCCTCCCAGCGGACGCGCACATTGGGATACTTGGCGAACAGTCCGGGCATGAAATTCGCCTGCAGATCTTCGACGATTTGCGAGGCGTTGGCCCGCGTGTCGTCCAGATCGGCGGTGACCGTGATCGATCGCAACTGATCGACGCGGTTGATTTCCGAGAAGCCGCGGTCGATGGTCACGTCGGCCAGTTCGGTCAAGGGCCGCTCGGAGCCGTCGCCGGCGCGGATGCGGATTTCGTCAAAGTCCGCCAGCGAACGCCGCTGCTCGCTGGGATAGCGAACCATCAGCTTGACTTCGTGGCGGCCGCGTTGCAGACGCATGACTTCTTCGCCGAAATACGAGGCCCGCACGGTCTCCGCCAAATCGCTGGCGGTAACCCCCATCGCCAGGGCCTTGTCCTTGACGCGCAACTGATACTCCCATTTCCCCGGCGACGAGTCGTCGCGAATGTCGAACACGCCGGGATATTGCGCCAAACGACGCTTGCATTCCTCAACGGCTTCCTCCAGTCGCGTGATCTCCTTGGGGCTCGCCAACAGCTTGAATTCGATCGGCGGCCCGCCGGGCCCCATGTTAGCGCTGCCGAACGTCAGTCGCTCGGCGCCCGGGTAATCGCCAGCCTCGGCCCGCCAGCGGCGCAGGATCTCTTCGCTGGTCACATCGCGCAACGAGGGGTCTACCAATTCGACGTAGACCGCGCCGAGGTGGCCGCCGGAACTCCGCGATTCGGGCCCCAGCGAGCCGGCCCCGGTGACTTCGCCGACGGCGCGGTGGATCAGCGTCACCGCGGTCTGATTCCGCGTCGCGTAAGATTCGTCCACGCGCCGCATGGCCTCTTCCAGCCGCTGTGTCGCCCCCTGAGCGACCCGCGGCGGCGTGCCGTCGGGGTACGCGATGCGGGCCTCGATGAATCGGCTGTCCAGTTTCGGAAACAGGATATAGGGCGTGATGCCGGAACGTACCAGTCCCGCGGTCATTAGCAGCGCCGCAACGCAAGCGGCGATTACGAGTCCCGGATGCCGGATGCACCAGCCCATCAGCGGCAGATAGTAATGGCCGGCGACCCAATGGACCGCGTGGTGCGTCTTGCCGTTGATCCAGGTGAACAGGGCCGTCAACGGCCGTAACGGATAGAAGACGATCCCCAGCACTTTGAACACCAGGCTCTCCCGATGCGCCAGATGGCATGGCAGCACCAGCGTGCTTTCGAGCAGCGAGATCCCCAGCATGGAAATCACGGCGACCGGCATGACGGCGATGAACTTGCCCATCACCCCGGAAACGAAAAACAACGGCATAAAGGCCATGACGGTGGTCAGCACGGAAACCACCACGGACGGCCAAACCTCGACGGTTCCGTTGATCGCGGCCTGGACAAGGCTTTCGTGCCGCGCCCGATGCACATAGACGTTCTCGCCGATCACGATGGCGTCGTCCACGACGATTCCCAGCACCAGCAAAAAGGCGAACATGGACAACATGTTCAGCGTCTGACCGGTGCCTAAGAGGATCGCCCCGCCGCCGAGGATGGCGATCGGGATCCCGATCGCGACCCAGAAGGCCAACTTGAGTTCGAGGAACACCGCCAGCACGAGAAACACCAGCAGCAGGCCCTGCAGCCCGTTCCGGATCAGCAGGTTCATGCGATCGCGGACGTCGACGGAATTGTCCTGCCAAAAAGTCAGCTCGTATCCGGGCGGCATGCTCGCCGCCCGCGCCGCCAAGAAGGCTTTGACCTCCTCGACAATCGCCAACAGATCCTCGCTGGACGTGCGGCTGACCGCAATCGCCATTGCCGGCTTGCCGTTGACCCGATTGCTGGCCGTGGTGTCCTCGAAATCGTCGCGAACCACGCCCAGGTCGCCTACGGCCAGCACGACGCCTCGCGCGTCGGTGACCAGCGGAATGCGGGCGATGTCCGCGCCGGTCAGTCGCTTGTTCTTGCCGCGCAGCAGAATCTCCTGCGTTGCCGTATTCATCTTGCCGCCGGGCAGTTCGATGTTCTCGCGCCGCACGGTTCGGGCGACCTGTTGCAGCGTCAGTCCGTGCTTGCGCAGGGTGGCCTCGGGCATTTCGACGTCGATCTGGTACTTGCGGACATTCATCAACTCGGCCTGCGAAACCGAGGGCAGCAGCAGCAACTCGTCGCGAATCTGCTCGCCCAGATCCCGGAGCCGCCACTCCGCTTCCGGCGAGGTATCTTCCGGACCAATCACGCCGACGCGAATGGCCGGCGAACGAAAGGTGATCTGCTGGACCTCGGGATCCTCGGCCAATTCCGGAAAGCTTGGGATGCGGTCGATTTCAGCACGCACCTCGTTGAGCACCTTCTGCACGTTGACGTTGGATTCCAGGTACAGCACCAAGAATCCCGCGCCCTCCTGCGCGACGGCAACCTGCTTCTTGAGGCCGCTGATCGAGCGGACCGCTTCCTCGATCTTCTGACAGATGCCTTCCTCGACCTCTTCGGGCGTCGCGCCGGGATAAGGCACCGTGACCAGGATCATGTCCAACTCGAACTCGGGAAACACCTCCCGGCGCATCATGCTCATGCTGACGCCACCCACAATCAGGATGGTCAGCATCAGCGTATTCATGGCCGGCGTGTTGTGGACCGCCCAACGGATCACCGATCTCACGGCAGGGACTCCCGGCTGCTGGCGGGTGCGGCGACGGACGGTGGGACGCCGCCCAGCTCGGGCGGCCCTTCCTCCGCGTCCGACGCGGTCGCGATAGGAACCTCAACCCGTGCTCCATCCGCCATCCCCTCGACCGGAGCAATCACCAGGCGGTCGGACGTGGAAAGATCGGCTTCGAGGGCCGGCGTGACCCAAAACCGGTGTGGCTGGCCGTGGGCGTCCGGTTCCTCGAGCCGCTGGACCAGTGCCAGCGGCCCCAATCGTGCCAAACGTCCGTCGCGGACACGCCATACGTACTTGCCGGGTTGCAGCGCCTCGTCGGGAACCTGTACCAGGGGGGCTTCCAGACAGACGTGCAGCAACACGGTGACGAACATCCCACGAACCAAGGCCGGCGGTCCGGCGGCGAACGGCTGACGGTCGGCCGGGCCCGCAAAGGCCACTTCCCGCGGCTGCGGGACAACGACCCGGCAGGGCGCGGTACGCGTGCGTTCATCCAGTCCGCTGCCCTCGAACCGTGTCAGCATGCCCTGCCACGAAAACCGCAGGTCGTCGCGGCCGGCGAATTGGTAAATCACCGTCGCAGCCGTCTGCGGCACGCGATAAGCCGCCGCCTCGTCCGTCTCCGGCGACGCCGCGGAACCGGGCCGCTGCCGCCACAGCCAGTACAGGTCGCTCATCTTCAAGCTGCACTGGACCTCGATGCTCGACATGTCCTCGATGCAAAACAGCACCGTGCCCCGCTGGACGAAGCCGCCTTGTTCCACGCTGTCCCGCACGATCACGCCATCAACCGGCGCGGTGATCTTGGTCCGCTGCAGATCCAGTTCCGCCTTCTGCAAATCCGCTTCGGCGAGCTCCGCGGCAATCCGCAGCCGGTCCCGGCGAACCCGGCTCGTAGCCTGCTGGTTCTTCAGCGTCTGCAACGCGTTGTCCGCCACCAGCACGGCTCGCCGCGCCCGATCGGTTTCCGATTCGCTAATGCTTCGCGAGATCCGCAACAGCCGATCCAGTTCGTTCTGCTGCAGCTCCCGATCGCGCTCGGCCAACGAGATCAACGATTCGATGTTCGATAGATCGACGTCGATCTCGGCCAGCTCCGCTTCCGCCAATTCGCGTTGTTTCTGCGATCGCACCCTCTGCAGTTCATAATCCCGCGTATCGATCTCGACCAGCGGCGTTCCTTGACGCACATAGTGGCCGGCGCGGCAGACGTCCGCCTTGAATTGGACGCGGCCGGCGACCTCCGCCGCCACCTCGATCTCGCGCACCGACGCCACCACGCCGTCGACCTCCAGCGTCAGATCGCCGACAAAGGGCCGAACCGCCAAGGTCTCAATTTGAGGAACCTGCCGCTGATTCTCTGGTTCCTGGGTCTCCTGCTGGCGACTGCCCATCGCCAACATCGCCCCCAAGCCCGCAGCCAGAATCAGCAGCGGCATTGCCGAACGAACCAGGATTTGCTTCATGGATGATCTCTCGAACAACGCACACAACCAGCGACTACTCCGCCAAACCCCCGGTGCCACGGGCCCCAACGTCCGGCACACAAACCGGCCGACCGACCGCGCCGAGCGTGACGCTCGTGATGTGGTCCGCCAGTACGTCCAATGAATAATGAGCTTCACGCTCCTCCGCAGGAACCAAAAACGCGACCGCCTCGCGAGCGACCCGGTAGAACAGGCATTGACCGACCACGCTAAAAGCCAACTGCTGCCGGACATGCGGCGAAACCGGAACGGGAAGCAGTTCGTCCAGGATTGCCAACAGCAAGTTGAACTCCGGACGAAAGTGCTGCTCGACCACTTCCTGACAGGCGCCCGACGGATTCAAGAACTCGCGGATCATCAGCCGCGATTGCCATGGCTCCTCGCCGACGCCCGTCATCCGCGACAGCATGGTATGTACGAAGATCCTCAGCCGCGTCGCCGGCGCTGTCTGACGATCCAGCGTCGGCATCGGAACCTGCTGCATCCGCAGCTGCCGAGCCCGCTTGACGGTTTCGATGTACAGCCGCTGCTTGTCGCCGAAATAGTAGTTCACGCTCGCCGAGTTCACCCCCGCCGCGCGGCAAATCGCTCGCACGGTAGCCGCCTGAAATCCCACCTCGGCGAAAATCGGGCCCGCCGAGTTCAGAATTCGCGACCGAGGATCGTCCTGCATAGCTTGCCGTGCCCCAAATGCCCCAAGTGCCCCAGTTAACTCGTCCCAAGAGCCCAACCTCAGCGAGTTTGGACGGTCCGCTCGAGCTGCCAAACGCCCACCCCAGCAGCAAACGTTGCCGCCGCCAACCAAATCCTCGCCATACAGCGTTCCGCAGGCCCGTTAAACAGATGTTTCAAACAACTATATCAAACGCTGGTTTGAATGGAAGATGAGACGTTCCAAGAACCTCTTTTTTTAACGCCAGCCGCGGTGCCGTCGCCACAGCGTTGGACGTTGCCACGGGCCGATTCCGCGGGCGGCAGGCATGTGCGCTCGACCGAAGCGAGCCGGGACGAAGCTTCGGGGGTTAACTTGACACGGCTCGCCGGGACCGCTAGACATGGAATCGGTGGGAGATGGAGTTGCGCTGGACACCAAGAGCGTTGGTATGATCGGCTTGGGCCTGATGGTGACGGCGCTGAGCGAACGGTTGTTGGAGGCAGGGTACACGGTTTGGGTTCACAATCGGACGCGGGAAAAGGCCCCGCCGTTGGTGGCCCGCGGGGCGCGGTGGTCGGATAATCCGCTGGCCGTCTGCGATCGGGTGCTGATCCGTCTGTACACGACAGACACGGTCGAAGAGATTCGGGGACGCCGACAACAGCGCCGTGATCCGGGCCTTTGCACCGCGACAGGCATAGCCGCCGCAGGGGCCTGTGTGGGCAGGAGCATGGGGGCAGGAAAGGGACAACCCAAGGCGGTACGATGACGGCAAACGGACCGACATCAAGCCAAGCAACGAGTTGCCAGAACCGTGTCGGTTGCACGAATCGCCGATCCGTCCAGCAGGAGAACACACCGTGACGACTTCGCTTTCCCATCAGGCACGTCTGGCCGTTCTGTTGGCCGCCTTTGCCGGTCTGGTCTTTGCCGGCGTCCAGCTCGGGCTGATGCCGGTGGCCTCGCTGTCAGTATCCCGAAGCTTGTTGGGTTCGGAGTTCAGCAACACGCTGGCCGGGGATTGGTTTGGCCGGTTCACGGCCAGTCTGATGCTCGGAGCCGCCGTGGGCGGGATCGCGCTGGGCAGTCTCGGCGATCGCATTGGCCGCACCCGGGCGATGGGAATCAGCATCGTCTGGTACTCGGTGTTCACCGGCTTGGGCACACTGGTCAGGACACAGGAACAGATGCTCGTGTTGCGTTTTCTGGTCGGGCTCGGGGTGGGCGGCATGTGGCCGAACGGGGTGGTGTTGGTTTCCGAGTGTTGGCAGAACGCCTCGCGTCCGCTCGTCGCCGGCATCATGGGCGCCGGCATCAACTTGGGCATCTTGCTGCTCTCCCAGTTGTCGCGGCTGTGGCCGATTACCTCGGACTCTTGGCGGTGGATGTTCGAGCTGGGGGCGCTGTCGGCGGTGCTGGGAATCCTGGTGCTGTGGTTCTTGCCGGAATCTCCCAAGTGGCTGGCGACGCGGGCGAGCCGCCGAAAGACATCTCCCCCTGGGCCTCCTGTCCCTGGGGCGAGCGGCGAATCTGCGGACAGCGCCGCCGGAAATCCGCGGGCCGGTTCCGTGGGCGAGTTGTTTCGACCGCCGCTGCTTCGCCGGACCCTGATCGGCATTCTGCTGGCTTCCATTCCCCTCATCGGCGCCTGGGCCGGCAGCAAATGGATGGTTCCCTGGGCGGACCAGGTTGCCGGCGCGGCGCATCCCGGCTACAAGGCCATCGTCCAGGGTTGGTGGGCGCTTGGCGCCACGCTGGGCAGCTTTGCCGGCGCGCAAGTCGCCCATTGGCTGGGCCGCCGATGCTCCTATTTTTTGATCAGCCTGGGCACGACGGCGCTGACCCTGGCGATGTTCCAGCTCACCGCGCCGCTGCAAGCGTCCTTTCTGCCGGTGGTCTTTGCGCAGGGCTTGGTGGCGACGCTGTTCTTCGGCTGGCTGCCTCTGTACTTGCCCGAGCTGTTCCCCACGCGGGTTCGAGCGACCGGCGCCGGGGTGGCGATGAATTTCGGCCGTTTTGGCACCGCGGCCGGCGTGCTCATCTCCGGGGCCCTGTTCTCGCTGCTCGGCGGCAGCTATCCGCTGGTCGGCGCTTTCGGCGCTCTGATCTACGCGGTGGGCATGATCGCCATTTGGGGCGCTCCGGATACGGGCGGACAGGATCTTTGATGGCGCAACTTGCTCCGCCGAACTTCTCTCGGTGGGAACACGCCTGACCGCGACGCGTCGAGCTCCCGGGGAATCCCGCTTGCTCCTCGCTTCCACACCCCCTTGCATCCATGACCATTCGGCGAAACACGGTGGGTGCGGGCGAGCTCTCCTCGACAATCCGGACTCGGCCTAGCGAGTCGGCCGGGCAGTAGGTGACGACTTGGACCTCGGCCGACGCGGCGGGCCCCACGAGCCCAGTTCAGACGGCTCGCCGAGCATCTGCTGCCAGGCGACCAGCTGTTGGGGCGTCAGAATTTGGCGAATACGTTCGTCGGTAGAAGGTCCGCTCGGTTTGGTGCGGTGGACCGAGCGGCGATAAGCGTCCTCTTGGATGCCGTAAATTGCGGATCGCTGCGAACTGGTCAAGGCCAGCTGATCCGCCACTTCGGGTGTCCCCAGCGCCCAGACGCCTTGCCGCTGCATCACGATTTGATGAAGCCGCTGGGATTGCCCGGGTTTCAAAGTTTCTGCCAGCGCCTTCAGGGCCTCGTCCAGATGTTCGCGGAACGTCGTCCGGGCGTCGATCGGGGCGGCGTCCGCCAGGTTCCAAAACTCCTTGTGGAGACGATCTTGCTCGGCGACAATCTCTCGAATCCGGGCGACCTGATCCGGCCCCAAGCCGAGATGGCTTTGCACCGCCTCTTGCCGGACGATCATCAGCGGCATGCCGCCGCGCATCACTCCCAGACGAAAGTACATGGAAAACAGACCTCGCCTCAGGGCCTCGTCATGCGGGCGTTCTCGAACCAACCGTTCCTGCGTTTGCAGCGAGTTTTCCAAGGCGACGCGGGCCTCCGGCGTCGATCCGATCACATCCAGAATCTTGGCGACCCGCAGATGACTGGCGGCCAATTCCGTCTGCAGCGGTGGGTTGTCGCGCGTCTGTTCGATGAAACTCTGATAGTACGGCAGACTGGCCAGCAGCAGGGCTTGGCGAATATCCTCGTCGCTTTCTTTCACCGCCAAGTCCTCGATGCTCGCCTGGACGAACGAGTCCAGCATTTCGCGGGCCTGGCGGAAACTCTGCTCGGCCAACTCCCGCTGCCTCGCTTCCTGGGCCAGCGCGGACGCCGTCTCGGACTGTTTGCGGGCGACCTCTTCATAGGCTTGCCGAGTCTTCGAACGTTCGCGAGCCACCAGGACGTTGCTGACGGCCAATCCGAGCACGGCCAGCAAGAGGGCGACCAGACCGAGCGCGACAAGGGGTTTGTGCCGCCGAGACCATTTATTGACCCGTTCCATGACCCCTGGCTTTTTTGCGTGAATCGGCCGGCTGTCGAGAAAACGCCGCAGATCTTCAGCCAGTTCCGCCGCGCTCAGGTAGCGGTCCCGGGGCTCTTTCCGCATCGCCTTGAGGATGATCGTCTCCAAGTCGGCCGGAATCGCGCGATTGATTCGGCGCGGCGAAACCGGGTCCTGCATGGAGACGCGAGCCAGCAGTTCCTCCCGGCACTGGCCGTCGAAGGCGGGCCGCAGCGTCGCCAACTCGTATAACGTCGCGCCCAGGGAGTAGATGTCCGTGCGGTGGTCGACCAATCCGTTCTTGCCCAAGCCTTGCTCCGGACTCATGTAACGGTAGGTGCCCACGATGTCTCCGGAAGCGGTGAGTTCGACGTCGCTGCGCAGCCGCGCCAGACCAAAGTCGGTGACCCACAGATTGCCGACTGCGTCGACCAGCAGATTCGCGGGCTTGATGTCGCGGTGGACGACGTCCAGATTGTGCGCGTGCTCCAGCGCCTCGGCCGCTTGGATTCCCAATCGCGCCACCGTTTGAAAGAACTGTGCCGCGCCTCCCGCCGGGACGGTCGACATGGCCGAGGGAGCTTGCGTCGGGGTTGCGGCCGCCGTCGGCGATGCCTGAAGCGATGCGCTGTCCGGCCACAATTCCGCCAGCACGTGCGAGTTGGTCTGCGGCGTTCGCGGGGCCGCGGCCTTGTCCCGGAAAACCGGCGCCGCCGCGTGTTGCCACTGGACAATGACATCGGCCAGACTCGCCCCGTCGATCATTTGCATGGCATAGTAGTAGACACCGCGCTCGCAACCGACCGCATAGACCGGGACGATGTGGGTGTGATGCAGACGAGCGGCGGCCAGGGCCTCGTTCTTGAATCGCTCCAGGCGGCGTCCGTCCAGGGTGGCAGCAAAAGGCAGCACCTTCAAAGCCACGCGCCGCCGCAACGAGATCTGCTCCGCCTCGTACACGATTCCCATGCCTCCGCGGCCGAGTTCGCGGAGGATGCGAAAGTCGCCCAGTTGCCCCTCAATGGCCGCTACGGCCCTGTCGCCGTCGAGCGGCTGGTTCGTCGGACGCTCGTCGCGCATGGCCTGTAATGCTGGCAAGACGTCCCGCAAGACGTCCGCGACCGCAGCAAATCGCTCGGCGTAAGCCTCGACATCGGGCGATTCGCCCTGCTCGATCCGCTCCAGGAACTCGTCCGCCGCTTGGGAGACAAGTAACTCTCGCGGCAGATCGCCCGCGTCACTGTCGGTAGGGCCCCCATCGAGTCTGGTCATAGCTTCGACCCTGTGATTCCTTCGGCGGCCAGCAGTCCGTGCAGTCGCAGCAACGCTCGTCCGTACCGCTTGCGAGCCGTCGCTGGCTCGATCTCCAGCACACAGGCGATATCGTCGTAAGCCAGCATCTCGAAAGTTCGCATCAGCAGAATCTCCCGATCGTGATCGGGCAACTGGCTCAAGGCGAGTCGGACCCGCTGGGCAAGTTCCGCCGCCTCCACCTGGTGACTGGGCGATTGCTCGTTGGCCAGCAGGTTCTTGGCCAGCATGACCGAGGACTGTTCCGGCAACGGCAACTCGCTGCCCACCGCCCGGCAGGCGGCTCCCAAATGCTTGCGGCGCATCATGATCAAGCGTTCGTGAGCCATCTTTCGCAACCACAGGTGAAACGGCATTGGCTGCCGTTCGAGATACTCCGGCAACCTGCGAAACGCCTCCATCTGGGTGTCCTGGACCACATCGGACGGGTCCAGTCTCGCTCGCAAGGCCGGATCGAACCGCAAGCTGACCGACATCCGCAAGGCCTCCCGGTGCCGCGTGAACAACCGGTCGAACGCCGGCTGCCCGTGACGCGCTTCGTTTAGCAGATTAGACGTTTCCTTGGAATCAGGCTTCAGATCGCTCATCAGTGAACACCTTCAATGAAACTGCGATGCGCAACCAACTGTGACCGGTTAGTTAATAAACGCTTCCGGGGCATAAATGTTCCGGTAATTTCTTGATATTCAACCACTTGCGACCTACTTCTCGGCCCTGCCGATCCTTCGCCGACCCTTCGCCGTACGGTTGCATTCCGTGGTTGGCCAAGTCACAATCCACGTCGGATGGCAGGTTATCCCGCAGCCACTCGGGAATGGCGCCGTGGGTATTTTCCCACGAAACGTTGGGGCGCCAGCGAGAGCCCCCCCTCTTGTCACTGTCTTTTAGGAGAGAACGAACGATGAAACGTCTAGGCACATTGGTTTTTGTTGTCATGCTGTCGGTGAGTTCGCTGGCATGGGCCCAGCCCGGCGGCGGTCGTGGCGGTTTCGGCGGCGGTCCCGGTGGCGGCACCGGTTTGCTGGGCTTGGCCCAGATGGAAGCCGTGCAGAAGGAAATCGAAGCCGTCGAGGATCAGGTGGCGGCGATCCGCAAACTGGCCGAAGATACGCGAGCGGCTCGCCCCGAGGGCCAGCGGCCCGATTTCCGCAACATGGACGAAGCGGCCCGAGAAAAGGCGATGGCAGAGGCGCGTGCCCAACGCGAAAAGGAAACCGCCGCAACGAACGCCAAGCTGGCCGAGATTCTGTTGCCGCCGCAGATCGAGCGGTTGGAACAGATCAGCTTGCAGATGCGCGGCACCGCCGCCCTGGCTGACGCCGCGGTGGCGGCCAAACTGTCGCTGACGGCGGACCAGAAGCAGAAGCTCGAAGCGGCCATGACGGCTAACCAGGAAGCGATGCGGCAAGCCTTCCAAGGCGGCGGTCGCGACCAGGATCGCGAGCAGATGCGTACACGGTTCCAGGAACTGCGGAAAAATGCGGATGAAAAGGTATTGGCCGTGCTGACCACCGCGCAAAAAGCGGACTTTGAGAAAATGAAGGGCCCGGCGTTCACGATGCCCGAGGGCGCGTTCGGACGTGCTCCCCAGGGCGGCCAACGCGGCGGCGACCAGGGCGGCCAACGCGGCGGCCAACGCCCCCAGCGTGGTGGGAACCGCTAGGCTAGGTTCGAATGGAGCTTTCACCGTGGGGCAGGTTTTCATGCCTGCCCCTGTCAGTGATGACTCGCCGCGGGAACGGACCTCGCATGGAATCTCTTCGAATGTAGACCAGGCGCCCCGCGGCTGTGAAAAATCGGCCTGGCTCCGAGCAGATATCGCGAAAATACGCGTCGAGTGTCGGCAGCGAGACGTGATCGAGCAGATTCTGCGTCACGCCGGCCTCTGGGAGGGGCCGCTCCGCACGCTGGCGGCCGCCTGCGAGCCTGTCGCAAATCCTCGAACCGCGGTGCGACCTGGAATTGGTCTTGAATCCCGAGTTTGCAGCGGCCGAGTCGGTCCACTCAGATACGCATCGGTCGCGCGAGCTGCCGTTGGTGCTCGAAGGGTGAGTTCCTCGAAGCCAGACCAGCGGATTTCCTTTCGGTCACCGGGGCGATGCGGGCTCTCTGTTTTCGCCGCGAACCGTGCGAAGCGTTCGCGCTGCGCGCCCAGATCACAGCATTTTCGCGTGTTCGTCGCAAGAAACTCCCCCACGGCGGGGTTTCAAGGCGACTTCTTCCCTCGAAGGACAATGGATTGCATACGATTCCGATTCCGCTACGGCACGCGTTTCGCTTTAATAGGAATACAGTTTGCGAAAAGTGGAGATCGCGGGAGAGACGTCATGAGCGCTGCATTTCGTCCAACGTGGCTGGTGTCGTGGCTTGTTGCAGTACTTGCGATACATTTGGTTCTGACTTGGGAGCCAACTGTGGTGCGCGGTGCAGAGCCTCGAGCAGATGGCGCATCGCGCGACCAGACAACCGAGTCCGGCTGGGCAGATGCAGAAACCGTCGCCAAGGCACGAACCGACGTGGAGGAGAAGAAACGCGAAGAGCTGCGAGCCTACGCGGAGTTCAAGCAAGCCAAGGAGCTGCAGCGTCCTTCCATCGAAGGGGCAAGACCCACTGCCGCCGAACAGGCCGAACGAAAGCGACACTACGACGTGAAGGCTCGGGCGGTGACTGAGAGGTCTATTGCCGCCGTCGAGGCGCAAAGGCGGCTGGACCGTGTGATGGCCCAGCGAACGGCAACCCAGCAACCGGCAACGCAGCAACCGAAGAACCAACCGGCATCGGATCAAGGGCCTTCTCCGGCGACCGGAGATGCCGGCAAGCTCGCGCGGCACCGGTTCGGCCTAGGGCCGACCTTCGAATACGCTAACGGGCTCGACCGGGACTTTCAGGGGTTCAAAGACTTGCCGGCGCCCAAGATCGTGGCGAAGCCGGAGGTGTATCGCGATCCATTCGAGGTGCAACTGGATAAATATCAGGCTCGCTACGACAGTGTCGTTGGCACCAAACCGGTCCCAGCGCAGGCCGTACCCGCTCAAGCGGTCCCGGCGCGGGTCGAGCCGCGGGTGCCGGAGGTGGGACCATCCGGCCCAGTGACCGTTCCCAGAACGAATATAGTCGGCACATGGGTAGGGGCTGGGGGGAAGGTCTTCAGCTTCTCTGCCAACGGACAGTTCAACACCAACTACAACTCGACTTCGGAGCGTCCCTTGAGTGGCTGGTGGCGGAGATCAGGAAACGATTTTGAAGCGGAGTTTACGACTGCCAATCGCATGGTGGCCAGCTACCAGATACGGTCTTCCTACCGATTCACAGTGCAGGGGGATCGGATGCGAGGGGAAGGGACGGTGACCTACATCCACGGCGGTGGCGCACCTCCGGGGGTGCCGTTGACTCCTTTCGAACTCCAACGCAGGTGATGAGGTGATGAGCACCGCCAGTGGCTCTGGCGGCTGAAGGCGATTTTACGATCCGTTGACGGATATGTCGAAACGCTCAATGAAGTAGGTGAACGCCATGTGCTATATAAGAGGCTTCATGGCAGTGCTGACCGCGATGATGCTTGTTGGGTCGGCCCCTTCTGCGGCTCAGACTTTGCCGCCTAATGTCGGCGCCGCCGCCGAGTCGGTGGCGGCTGACACGCGCCGCCCCATTTGGTTATCGCAAGCTTGGCCGCAGATCGCGGCGGCGCGGGAAGCGCTGCGCCGCGGAGAAGTGGGCGCGATGACGGAGCAGTTGGCAGGCAAGGATTTTGTCGTCAAGGCCCACGATATCCCCGATGCCCAGGGGATGGAACCGATGGTGGAATCGGCCAAGCAAGATTTGGTCTTCGGCCTGACCCAGTACGCCGCGGGAAATCTGCGCGGCGCCTACGCGGGCGCGATCCAGGTTGTTCTGAACAGCACGGCGGGGCGCGACGAACGGGCTGACGCTTACCTCCTGCTGGCCATCACGTTTCACCGCATTCAGGTTTTCGGCTTGGCGCGATTCCACGCCGAAGCGGCGCAGCCCATCAGCCCCGACCTCCCCCTGCATCAAAGACTTGCTGGGGTGATCGATATGTCGGCCGGCAGCAGGTTGAGTCTGGCGGATTCCTGCCGTAATCAAGACGTCAACCGGCGGGGCTGGCTTCTATACTGGCGGTCGTCTGACAACGCACCCGGCACGCGTGCCGGAGAGGTGGTGTGGATGCACAAGCGGAGCGGCGACCCGGACAGTCCAGTGAATTGGAACTGGAGCGGCAATCCCGCGTTGATCGGCGCGCTGACAATTGACGTGGCCGACGACAGCACCGCCAATCAGCCACACTATCAACTTGTGTTCCGAGATCTGGATGCACCGCCGCTGGTAGTAGCCGACTGCCGCGGTAAGATTCCAACGACGCTCGAAGAACTCCTCCCGCTGGTCGCACCTTTCAGCGCCAGCCTACGGCGTGACAACGACCGCTCGGTCTTGCGCGCTCAGATGGAAGCCCGTTGGTACCACGAGGCCGGCCTGGCGCCGCTGGCCGCCGCTTGGGCCCGTGGCAGGTTCGAGGAGGAGGTCGAACAGCCGCTGAGGGCCGCTCGATCCTGGAAATGGGAACTAGTTGGCCGCTATCCGGCGGGCGCCGACCGTCCGTGTCCCTACGAAGTACGGGGCTACGTTAATCGAGAGACAGTCCCCTTGGTCGCCTCGGGAAACATGCCCGACATGCTGGAACATTTCCATTTCGCCGCGGTTCACCGAAATGACCGCCAGTTCGTAGGAAGCTATCGCCTCGTGAGCCGGCGCCAGGAGGGCGACGAACGACTGTTCATGATCGAGCGGGTGGCGGAGTCGCAGATTTCGATCATCGAGGTGGACACCGAGTTGCCGAGCTACGAGCAGATGCGTGACCAGGTGCTGTCTTGGATCGGCGGAATGGAGAGCTTGAACGGCGACGAGATTGTTCAGGTCGATTTGGAGAAGTTGGATGCACAGCCGCTCCGCCAGGCGATCGAAGCACGACCGGCCGAGAGCGTTCAGGTCAATTTCGACGACTTGGTCAATTTTGCGGCCGTGTTGCTCGATAATTTGGACCTCACGAAAAGGAAGTCAGCCGATAGATCCGGCGGGCAGGCGAAAACCGAGATCCTCAATCTTTCCGCTTGCCTGGATGGCTACCGCGCGGACGTAGGAAGGTTTCCGACCACCGAGCAAGGGCTCGAAGCGATTGTGCTGCCCCCTGTCGATGCTACGTGGCGCTGGCGCGGACCCTATTATTATCGGTCGAACCTCCCCATGGATCCTTGGGGGCACGGGTATCGTTATCAATCGCCGGGAGCGCATCGCCCCGAGGGGTTTGACCTCTGGTCGCTTGGGCCAGATGGGCTGGACAAAACCGAGGACGACATCGGCAACTGGTAATATATACTTCGCTAGCCCCGAAAAGTACCTTGATCGCCAGCTCAAGCCGGGATTGGTGCGTCTGCGCGGAGAAGAGACGTCGGCGGTTCGTGAGGTAACGGTTGGTGGTCGGCCTGGAAAAGCTTTCACACGCGATACGTTTGACTTTTTCCCACCGGACTCGTTGGATACGAAAGAAATCCCCGTCCGGCGCGAGCACTTTGTAATACCGCACCGAGACGGATTCATCGTCATCCTCTTTTCCGCACCAACCAAGTCACATACTCGCTGGCGGCCCGTGCTGGAGCATCTGCTGGAAACGACGCAGTTGTAGCCCCGTAGGGATTTAGGCGACGTCTTGGACTGCGCCAAGAAGTCGAGGCCGCTGGCGCGGCAGTTGGTGTGAAACCTGAACAGGAAGTTGGAACGGCTGACCGAAAGATAGCGTCCCCCCGTGGAAAGGGCGTGTCGCAGTTCACGGATTTTCTGAGGCATGGCGGCGGTGTGCAAGGGTGCATGAAATCGGGTTGGGTGTTGTGTTAATGACCACATGCATCCGATCGCCGAGCAGCATCGACCGACGGATCCCAACCAGAAAGGGCTGTTTTGTATCACGATTCATCTCGTCCGCACTCCGTGTGGTGGAAGTCAGAGCCACGGCCAGCGGTTCTAATCGGCCAGAATAGGGAATACGCGGCGCGGGCCAGGCAGGCCAATCGACAAGGCGAGCCACCCCGACTCGCTTTCCCGTGTTTTCGCTTTCCAGGCCTTCTTCAAACGGGGGTGACTTATGGTCTGTTTCTACGCCGCGGTCTTGGGTTGCGTCTTGATGGCGGACAGTGTGCAAGTTGAAGGTGAGAACGTGAAGATCGGCGTCGATTTGATGGTCGGCCCGATACCCGTTCAAGACATGCTCACGAAGAAGCCCCGACCGACCAGAAGTTTTTACCTGCAATGTGCCCTTATGGTGCAAGACACGAGCAGCGAGAAAAGCATCGAGTTTCGGGGCTGGGGAAGCAACCCCGCCAAGGCGTTGGCTTTTCTGAAAGACGACCTTGGCAACCAATACAAGGTGGCTGACCTTGGCGCGACCAGCCAATTCCCAGGAAAGATCAAGACGGTGTCCGTGAGCCCTGGCAAAGGGGTCGTTGAACTGCTGCCTTTCCAGATGCCCGGAGCCAAGGCAAGTTCTTTCACCTTGACACTGAAAGGCCAGAATGTGGGGGAGGACCGCGACCTTGTGGTACAGTTCACGCGTGCTTCGATCAAGGACCCAATGGGAGCGATGAAGCCCGAAAAAGGCGAGAAAGTCCGTGGGCAAGAGGAGGAGCCTCGTAGACCACAAGCGGGGGGGGCCACTGCAGAGCCACAACGGACGAAGGAAGCCCTTGACAAGGCTGGATGGCGAGTGTGGACTAGCGCTAATGGCAAGTACAAGATCGAAGCCAGGTTGCTTCGCGCCGAGTCGGGCAACGTCATCCTCCGGAAGAACGACGGGACAGAAATCGAAGTAGCCGAAGTGAATCTGTCCAAGGAGGATGTGGATTGGGTCAAGAGCGAAAAATGGAAAACGTCGCCGTAGCGGCCTTTGCGGAATCTCGGACGGGTGGCGGTTTACGACACGCAGTCCCGTGCCTACACGGCGCCGCCGAAGCGACTTGTTGCGGGCGGCAGCGACTGCCTGAGCTCGATCCGGCTGGTGACCTCGAACGTCCCATCCGCGGGCTCCCGGCCGCGTCTTGAATCAAGATCCGCAGCCCTCAGAGGCCCAGCGTGATCTACTTTGCAGCCCCCACCTTGCTGTACCCCGCGCAGGAAGCGGGCCGGCCGTAATTCAGAACGAAGTGGGGATTGCCGACGGTTCGTCGAAGATCTGCCACTTCTCTTCCGGCAACTTGCCAAAGGTGGCTTGGTATCGAGGCGTATCGGCCGCTTGGCCCGTGACGTCGCGGATGTAGATCCGCAGCACCTGTTCGGGACGCTCTTCTGCAATTTTGGCGTAAACCTCCGGATCGCGCTCGCCGGAATCGCCCACCAGGATAAAGCGACGTTGGGGATAGGTCTCCATCAACGGCTCGATCACTTGCAGCTTGGCAGTCAACGGGTCCGCCAGCAGGGACAGGACGCTACGGTCCTTCAGCCGGATTCGCCGCAAGTGGTACGTGCTGTGGGGAAATCCCGCCTGACGGGCAAAGTCGGCCAAGGGCTCGTACAGCTGCCACGGGCTGGCCGAGACAAAATGAAACGTTGCGCCGCGACGCGCCCACTGGCGATATAGGCCGGCCATGCCCTCGACTTCGCGAAACGGCAGCAGAAAGGTGTTCTCGACCAGCTTCTGGCGATCGGTCACTTCGCTTACTTTCACGGTGTCGTCGATGTCGCTGATCACCGACACGCCGGTCGGCTCCAGTAACCGGATCTGGCCCGCGAACTCACGTTGGTCACGCGGGGCCATGACCGCGGTGTAACGCAGCCAGCCGTCGCGGGCCAAGCGATCGGCGGTGCGAACGTCCAGACGCACGATCCCAAAAAAATGGCCGTCCTCTGCGGACGGCTCCAGCTCGAAGGTGCTCGTCCCGATGCGTATCGAGATGCGTTTCCCGCGCTCATTATCCGCCAGGAACGGCCTCGCTCGTTGCCGGAAAATGAGCGTTTCCGCTTGCTCTGGTCCCAAATCCAGCAGGGCGAGAAATCCCGCCAGGCTCGCGGTCCGCAGCCAGCTGTCCGATTCGGCCTCGAAAATCCAGCCGTGGACTTGAGCTACCCATTGGCCACCATCGTCCGACGGATGGGCGAGCGTAGGAAAGAACACGATCGTCTCATCCTCTTTGATGGCGGACGCACACGCTATCGCAGGGCACGAGTTCCAGACGACGAGCGATGTGCAACCAAGGAATAACGCGAAGCAGGCCTGCATGGTATTGGGTCCCTGAGACTGGCCGAATGTTGGCGTCAGAAAGACCGAAGAATGATACCGCAAACAATTCGACGATCCTGCACCCCACTCCGGCGCGTTGTGGCTAGTCACCGCTGCCAGTGCATCCGCACCACCGGCGGCGACCGCCCAATGCTACTTAGCGTCCGCGAAGAAATAACCCGTGCAATTTCAAAAAGTAGCACGGACTGCCAATCCGTCCCACCGCCAATAATCCGAGGTTAGCGGATCTTGGCGTCCGGCAGTTCCTGTTTGATGCCTTCGTCCAGCGGCATTTTGTCGGTTTCCGGCGTCAGCCCCGTGTCCGCCATCAAACGGCCCAGTTCTGCTTGCAGCCGTTTGACCACGTTAGCGTACTTGGGGTTCTGGATCAGGTTATGGCGTTCCTCGGGATCAAACTCGACGTTGTACAACTCGGCCATGTGCCGATCGGGGCTGCCGTCGCCGTGCGGATAATGGACGTACTTCCAAGACTCCGTACGCACGCCGCGGACGTTGGGCGTGTATGGAAACTGCTTTTCGTAGTTGTAGTGATAGAACCAGCTCGTGCGCCACGCCGGATCGCCGCGGCGGACCAGTTCGACCCACGAGCGGCCGTGGAGATCTTCCAAAGGCGGCGCGCCGCACAGTTCCAAAAGGCTGGGCGCGATGTCCACGGTCAGCACCTGCTGGTCGACAACTTTCGGCTCGCTCGGCGGAACGAGGCCCGGATAGCGGACGACCAGTGGGATGCGGATGCTGGGCTCGTGCATCGTCCGCTTGTCGACCATCCCATGCTCGCCGTTCAGGATGCCGTTGTCGCTGAGGAATACGAACACCGTGTTGTCCAAGTCGCCCCGTTGCCGCAGGTGCTCGTACAGGCGGCCGACGCTGTCGTCCACCGAGATCAGCGTGCCCCAGTAGGCGCGTGTCATGGCCTCGAAGTCCTTGACGGCCTCGGGCCGGTCGTCCGGAAAGTTCTTGCGCCAGTCGAACAGCGGGCCGTAGATGCCGTGCCAGGTGTACAGCCGGTCTTTGATCCAAGCCGGTTTGTCGTCCAGCATGAACGCTGTCTCGGGATACGGCACGCGGACGTCGTGGAAAGCCCCTTCGTACTTGGGCTCGGGGAAATAAAAACTGTGCGGCGCCTTGTGGCCGACCACCAGCAGCCACGGCTTGTCGCCTCGCGGCCGATCCAGCCAATCGATCGCCATATCCGTCACAACGTGCGTGTAGTAGCCCGGCACCACCTCGCGCCGCTGGCCGTTAAAATTGAACTCGGTGTCAAAGTATTTTCCTTGGCCCTTGTGCGTGACGAACCAATTGAACCCGGGCCGCGGATCGTCGTTTTCCTCGCCCATGTGCCACTTGCCGACGTAGGCCGTTTCGTAGCCCGTGGCTTGCAGCACCATGGGGAAGCTCTTGAAACCCGTCGGATACTCGGTGAAATTGTTCGTCACGCCGTGCGTGTGGGCGTACAGGCCGCTGAGGATCGAGGCGCGACTGGGCGAACACAGCGACGTGGTGCAGAAGAAATTGCGGAAGTGGATGCCTTCCTTGCCCAGTCGGTCGATGTGCGGCGTCTTCAGGTGCTTGCTACCACCCAAACCGATCGCGTCGTCCCGCTGGTCGTCCGTCAGGACCACCAACACGTTCGGGGGTTTGGCCGCCGCAGCCACGGACAGGAAGGAAAACGCCAGCGTCATCGCGCCGGCCAAGAATACCGTCGTTTGCCATCGAATCTTCATCGTTGCGTCTCCCGCTTGCCGCAAATCACCGTTCTTCGCGGAACATCAACTTCGGTTGTGCCTGCCATTCCGATGGGCGGCACTCGTTCTGGCCGCCCGCTTCACTCTTTCGCTGCTGCCGCCAACTGCTGCCGCAGTTGTTCGAGGCCCGCCAGGTTCGCTCGCAACGTAATCTCGGAATCTGTCTCGCCGCGGTGGTCCAAGATCCCGATTGGTCCGCGCCAACCGCTGTCGCGGATCGCTTGCAGCAATCCCAAATCCTGGTCGCCCTCGCCCAGCGTAAGGATCTTCTTGCCGACTTTGTCACCGTCGACGACCATTCCGTTCAGATTGAGCGCCAGCAAGTGCGGTTGCATCTTGCGCAACAGTTCCGGAAAGCGGGCCAAATGGCCGTGTCCGTGGTGCAGGTTGTACACGATTCCGACGTTGGGCATCTGCAGATGCTCGACAATCGCCACTTGATTTTCCGGTTCGCCGAACCAGCCTCCGTGATTGTAGAGGGCCACGCTACAGCCGATTTTGGCCGCGGCCTCGGCGATGGGGCGGATCGTTGCCGCCGCGGCGTGGACTTTGTCGGCTTGCGGGGATTGCGGGGCCGGATCGCCCAGGCTGATCCACAACTGCGTCTTGACCTGATGACGTTCCAGGCAAGCCAGGATCTGCTGGGCGGCATCGTTCAGGCCGCCAGGAAACCACCACGCCGTGATCTCGATTCCGTGCCGCTTCATCGTTTCGACCTCGAGGTCGAACGTCGGAATGTGTTCGTCTCGCCAATCGTAGGCCAGACGTTTGAGGCCCAGGCGATCCAGCATCTGGGCCCGTTCTTCGGGACCTCGCTTCTTGGCATCGAACGGCACGATGCACCAGGCCACAAGATTGCTGGGGGCGAACAGGCCGTCGTCTGCCGCAGCGCGAGCCGGTGCGGCGGGCCACGCCAAAAAACTCGTGCCGCACATCGCAACGGCCAGGATCATCAAGCCGCCGCGCCGTCGATTTCGGGAACCCGTGGTCATCGTGTCGCACCTCCGTCGTGGTTGCGGAAAGTAAGATTGGGAAGTGACGCAATTCTCGACTTCCGCAAAGGCCGCGTCAACCCGGCACGCGTCAACCCGGCACCTGGATGCTAGACGGGACTTGGCAAGCCCCGCGCTTCCGGATACGTTCAATGGCAGTCAGGGCAGATGTTCGCCAAACCAGCCCCGCGTATGCACAACGAAGGCGTCCCCTGACCCCTGAGCCCTGACCAAGGAGCCACCTCATGAGACACTCGATCTGCTTGGGAATCTTTTTGTTCGCCATATTTTGGTCACGGTCCACGCCGGCTGCCGAGTCGCCGACGGTACCAGCTGCGGACCGCGTGGAACTGAAGCAGGACGACGGCCAAGGCGTTTTGCAGGTCTTGGTGGACGGCCGAGAGACGTTTGCCTACCAGTACGGCCATGTCGACATGCCGCACTTGTACCCGGTGCGAAGTCCGTCCGGCAAGCTGTTAACGGTCCAGAAGACCGATCCTTTTCCTCATCATCGTTCCGTCTGGTTCGGCGACACGGTCCAGTTGGAGGGCCAGCGGGTGACGTCGTTCTATCAGCCGTTGTACAGCCAAGTGGACAAGAAGGATCCGGCGTCGGCGTATCGCGATCGGATCCGCCACATCAAGTTCCTCGCGGCCGAGGTGGCGGACGGCCGAGCGAAGCTGGGAATGCAATTGCGGTGGGAAGCCGATCTGGGTGCGGTCCCGGTGATGGACGACGTCCAGGAGATCCGCGTGGTGCCGCTGGGCGCGGGCGAGTATTTTCTGGATTGCAAGTACACCGTCACCGCAGCCTACGGCGACGTGACGTTTCGTAGCGATGCCGTCCATTATGCCTGGCCGTACATCCGGATTCATCCGCAGTTCTCCGGACCGCAGGGCGCCACGATCACCAACTCGGAGGGCGCGACGGGCGAAGCCGGCACGCTGATGCAGCCGGCCCGCTGGGTCGATTACTCCAACAACGTCGAAGGCGTCACCGAGGGCCTGACGGTTTTCGCCAATCCGGGCGCTCCGCCGCCGAAGTTTTTCACCCGCGCCTACGGCACGTTCGGGCCTCGTCGCCCCGACGAGCAGAGCGGCAAGCCGTTCGTGGTGAAGCAAGGCGAGTCGCTTGTCCAACGCATCGGCCTGCTGATCCATAACGGCGACGTCCAGACAGGGCGCGTCGAGCAACGTTACCAACAGTTCGCCGAAGGCAAGCTGTAGGACGGGTAACGAACAGGCTCCCCCCGAGCAGTTCACCGTCCCTCGATTCACCGTCCCTCGATTCATCGTTCCGTGCTTTCCCCCAACCCTTTGCTTCAAAGCTTTGCGTATGTCCATTGCCGAAGACAAATCAAGCGGCTCGCTGCAGCGTCGAAGTGGAACGCTCCTGATCAGCGCCCTGGTGGCGGCGCTAGGTTCATTCCTGTTCGGGTTCGATACGGCCGTGATTTCCGGCACCACCGAGGCGCTGCGGAGCGTGTTCGACCTGAACGACAACACGCTGGGGTTCACGGTCTCCAGCGCGCTGATCGGGACACTGTTCGGAGCCCTGCTGGTGGGCCGGCCGAGCGATTGGTGGGGGCGTCGTCCCGTCCTGGCGATGTTAGCGGTGCTGTTTCTGGTCTCGGCGGTCGGATGTGCGGTGGCCGGAGACTGGTACACGCTGCTGTTCTTTCGCTGGCTGGGCGGCGTGGCGGTGGGTGGAGCGTCGGTGGTCTCGCCAATGTACATCACCGAGATCGCGCCGGCCAAACGGCGGGGCGTGCTGGTGGCGGTCAGCCAGCTGAATATCGTGCTGGGAATCTTGGCGGCCTATTTGTGCAACTACCTGGTGGCGTGGGTTCTGGGGGCCGACCATGTGGCGGCTTGGCGGTGGATGTTCGGCGTCGAGGCCGCACCGGCGGTACTGTTCTTGTTGACCGTGTTTTTGATTCCCGAAAGCCCGCGGTGGCTGGTTCGACGCGGACGGCGCGCGGAGGCGGAGCGGATGCTGACGCGTTTCGGCCACGAGGATCCGGCGCGCGAAGCGGACGAGATCGCCGATTCGTTGCGGGCCGAGACCGGGGGAACGCCGGCACGGCTGTTTCAGCGCCAGCACCTCAAGCCCATGCTGTTGGCGTTCATGGTCGCGGCCTTTAACCAGCTGGACGGCATCAACGCCGTGATCTACTACACGACGGATATCTTCCGCATGGCCGGGGCCTCGAAGACCAGCGCCCTATCCCAGTCGGTGCTCATCGGCTTGACGAACCTGGTCATGACGCTGGCCGCAATGGCCGTCATCGACCGCGTGGGGCGGAAAGCGCTGCTACTGGTCGGCTCCGTCACATTCGTCTTCTCGCATGCGTTGGCGGCGTGGGTGTTCTACACCGGCGCGCAAGGCTGGATCGTGATTGCCGCCCTGATGGGAATCGTCGGCTCCCACGCCTACTCGCAAGGCGCGGTGGTCTGGGTCTACATCAACGAGATCTTGCCCAACGCCATACGCGCGTCGGGTTCGGCGGTGATCTGCTTTACGCTGTGGGGCCTGTGCGCCGCCGTCGGCTGGTCCTTTCCGGTCCTGGCGGGGATTTCCAAGTCCGGCCCGTTCGTGTTCTTTGCCCTGATGATGGTCGTCCAATTCGTGCTGGTCTTGAAGTTCCTCCCGGAAACCAAAGGCCGGTCGCTGGAGGAATTGCAGCGGGGTTTGGGGATCCGAGAGTGACGGAGGCCCCGTCGATGGGGACCAGGTCCGCTAGCGTTCCTGTTTCAAGGCGGTCTGCCAGGGAAACCTCGTTGGCTCAGTCCACGCCTTGCAGCACCGCCAGCACGTGCTCTTCCGGCACGTCGCTGACCAGTTCGACCTGGCCCATTCGCGTGGGCAGCACGAACCGCAGGCGGCCGTGGGCGACTTTCTTGTCCAGCCGCATGGCGGCCAGCAGGACCGCGGGGTCCAGGGTGGGCAGCGCGACGGGCAGGCCCAGTTGCGTCAATAGAGCGCGCTGCCGCGCGGTCAATTCGGCGTCGACGCGGCCCAGGCGTTCAGCCAGTTGCGAGGCGGCGACCATGCCGATGGCGACCGCTTCGCCGTGCAGGAATTCGCCGTAGCCCGCTTCGGCTTCGATCGCGTGGGCGAACGTGTGGCCATAGTTCAGTACGGCCCGCAGGCCGGTCGTCTCGCGCTCGTCCTGCTCGACCACGTCCGCTTTCAGCCGGCAACAGCGGGCCACAACGTAACGCAGCACCTCGGGATTTCGTCCATTCAACTCGTCGGCATGCTGTTCCAGATACGCGAAGAAGTCGGCGTCCAGGATCACGCCGTACTTGACGACTTCGGCCATTCCCGCGCGGTACTCGCGATCGGGCAGCGTGTCCAGCACCGCCGTGTCGATCAGCACGCCCAACGGCTGCCAGAACGCGCCGACCATGTTCTTGGCCGCGGGCAAATTGACGCCGACTTTGCCGCCCACGCTGCTGTCGACATGCGCCAACAGCGTGGTGGGCACTTGCACGAACGCCAGGCCGCGGGCAAAGGCGGCGGCGGCGAAGCCGGCCAGGTCGCCGACCACTCCGCCCCCCACGGCGACGACCACAGATTTGCGATCGGCTCGATGCCGTAGCAACTGGTTCCACAAGCGATCGGCGTTGGCCACCGACTTGGCCCCCTCACCCGCCGCTACGATTTCGACGTCGACGCGAGCGCCTTGTTTCCTCAGACTATCGGCGACACAGTGCGCGTACGGCTCGACCACGTTCGTATCCGTGATGACAATCGCGTGGGTCAGCTTGCATCGCTGGCCGACGAACGGTCCGGCCTGGGGCAGATTGCCCGTGCCGATAACGATGTCGTAGCTGCGTTCGCTCAACTGGACATGGACGGACAGCGGATCGTTCAAGGGGGTGGCCTCCTGGGGGGCAAGGGCGCGAAACACTGAGCCAGAGTCTACCTGTCCGGACGGGTTGGGAACAGTGGTTTTCCAAATCCTGCAACGGGGGCTTGCAATCGCGCTTCGGATGCTGCAAACTTTTTTTTATCCAAAAGTCCTTATTCCGCTCGGAATTTCCTTTCCGATCGGTTACGATGAGGCAGTTTGGTGATCGTGAGTTGTCTGCCCCAGTGGTCAGGCGGCCTGCGAGTACGGTGAACCCGCCTTGTTTCCTTCCGAAAGTAACAGCTGACTTTTTTTCTTCCAGACCCGATGATAGGAGTCGTCGCATGAGTGCCACTTCCCGATTCGTAACTCGATCCCTGGGCGCTGCCATTGCGTGGAGTTGCCTCGTGTCCGCTGCGCTGGTGGCTGCCGAAGCCGGCAAATATGTCGGGCCGACGGACGTCGTTGCCGCGCCGGATGGAAAGAGCTTGTTTGTCGTTGCGGCAGATGCCGGCCAAGTGCTGGTCGTCGATGTGGCCGACGGCACCGTCACCAAGACGATCGCCTGCCCGGCTGCGCCGACAGGACTGGCCGTGGCGGCTGACGGCACGAAGCTGTACGTCACCTGCAAGGGCCCGAAGGGCACGGTTTGCATCGTGGATGTCGCTTCCGGCCAGATCAGCGCGACGATCCCGGTTGGGCACACGCCGTGCGCCCCGGTGTTGTTGCCGGGCGGCAAGCGACTGTTTGTCTGCAATCAATTCAACAATGACGTGTCGGTGATCGATCTGGAGGCGAATCAGGAAGTCGCCCGCGTCAAAGCGATTCGCGAACCGGTCGGCAGTGCGGTTACTCCCGACGGGGGGCTGGTGTTCGTCGCCAACCTGCTGCCCGTGGATCCCGCCGATTCCTACAACGTCGCGGCCGAGCTGACCGTGATCGACACCGGAACCTTGGAAACCAGTCAGATCCGCTTTCCCAACGGCAGTTCCAGCGTCCGCGAAGTCTGCGTCTCGCCGTGCGGCGCGTATGCCTACGTGACGCACATCCTGTCCCGCTATCAGATGCCGACCACCCAGTTGGAACGCGGCTGGATGAACACCAATGCGATGAGCGTGATCGACGTGGCGGAACGGAAGCTGCTCAATACCGTCCTGCTGGACGACATCGACCTGGGCGCGGCCATCCCCTGGGGCGTGGCCACGACAGCCGACGGCAAGACGATCGTGGTCAGCCACGCGGCGACGCACGAGTTGAGTGTGATCGACGCCGAGGGCCTGCTGGCCAAACTGAAGGGCATGCCGAAAACGATCGACGAGGCCAAGGCCGCGGGACGCTACGATACGCAGGGCAGCTACTCGTCGGTGACCGCCGACGACGTGCCGAACGACCTGGCATATCTGGTCGATTTGCGGCGGCGAGTCCAGTTGCGGCGGGGCGGCCCGTGGGGACTGGTCAAGGACGAAGGCCCGATGATCAACGGCCCGCGGGGGCTGGACGTGATCGGTACGAAAATCTATACGGCGGTCTATTTCAGCGACGTCATCGCTGTCGTGGACTTGGAAGACAAGTCCTATTATCCCGTGAAACTGATGCCGTTGGGACCGGAGCCTCAGCTGACCGTCCAGCGCCGCGGCGAGATCTTCTTCCACGATGCCGACCTGTGTTTCCAGCATTGGCAAAGCTGTGCCAGCTGTCATCCCGATGCCCGCGTCGACGCCCTGAATTGGGACCTGTTGAACGATGGCCTGGGCACGCCCAAGAACAACAAGAGCATGCTGTACGTCCACCGGACGCCGCCTGCGATGAGCCAAGGGGTGCGTGAGTCGGCCGAAGCGGCCGTGCGGGCGGGGATTACGCACATTCAGTTCGCCGTCCGTCCGGAAGAGGACGCGGTGGCGATCGACGAGTACCTGAAGACGCTCGAGCCGGTGCCGAGTCCCTATCTGGTGGATGGCAAGCTGAGCCCGGCGGCGGAACGCGGGAAAGTCCTGTTCTTCAGCGAGCGGTTGGGCTGCAGCAGCTGCCATCCGGCGCCGCTGTACACGGACCTGCAACTGCACGACGTCAAATCCAAGGGCCCCTACGACCGGGCCAGCGAGTTTGACACGCCGACGCTGATCGAGTGCTGGCGAACCGCGCCGTATATGCATGACGGCAAGTACACCACGCTTCAGCAGTTGTTCAAGGAAGGCAAGCACGGCGACGTGTCGGGCGATGTCGAAGGTCTGACGGACCAGGAAATCAACGACCTGGCCGAGTTCGTGCTGTCGCTGTAAGGGAAGCCAAACGCGATGCTGCCCCTGGCAGCCTGTTGCGTTCGCGAGAGCAGAGCCCCGGTTTTCAGTCGAAAACCGGGGCTTTTTTCGTACCTGTGTTGCCTGGGCGAGCGGCGGGGCGTGAGCCCGCCGGTAAGACATACCCGTGCCACCGGCGGGCTGACGCCAGCCGCTCGCCGGTGGCGTCGATCATCGACGCGGTTTGCCTTTGGACGGAGCCGGAAGCATAATTGTCGTCAGCACTTTTCCGGAATCTGGTCCGCCGCATTGGCTCGTCGCGCGGGCGAATCCGCGTAGAGCCCCATTGCTCGGCGGACGGACCGAACCTCCGTGGGGAAGATTCTGGACGACAGTCGAAACATAGGACGGCGATCCGATGGACGAAATCCTGGGCGTATTGTGCGGTCTGGCGGTCGCCTTGGCCGTCATCACGGTGCTGGGCCATCTGAGCTGGGTGGTGCTCGCCGCGGCTCTCCGTTGGCTGTCAGGAGCCGAGGCCGCTGGCCCGCACGATGCCATCCCTTGCCCAGCGTGTCGCACTCGGCTGTGGGCGGGCGCCGTGCGGTGCTCGCGCTGTGGTTATCAACTTGTCCCGGAAACCGCGCCGAGCGACCAGGACGATTTGACCGCGACCTTGCGACACCTGCGTCGTCTGCGCGAGCGTGGCTGGATCGAGACCCCCGAGTACGACGCCTTGGTGGCCTTGATGCGAGAAGCGGGACCCGAAGTTGCTCCGCTGAGCGGCGTCGAGCCTCGCGGTGCTGCCGCCGCGCCCGCGATGGTAACGCGAAGCGCCGGCGAGGATCAGGCCGAATCGGCCGACGACGAAATTGTCGATGCCATCCTGCTGGCCGAACCTGTACGGCCGATTTCCGCTCGCCCGGCCCTGGCGCCCAGCATGCCTGCCGCCGTGGCCGCGCCCGTGCCGCTGCCCCCCGTGCCGCCGCTGCCCGTGCATCCCTTGGATCGCGACTATGCGAAACAGCCGGTCGCGGTCAGCGCCGCGCGCCGCCAGTTGGCCACGGTGCTCCAGGCGTTTATGGCCGAGAAGAATATTCGCTGGGGCGAGTTGATCGCCGGGGTGCTGATCGTCGGCAGCGCGGTCGGATTGGTCATCAGCCTGCGGGCTACGCTCAGTGAAACGATCCCGTACTTCCCTGCCCTGATCTTCATGCTGATCACGCTGGCGATCTATGGAGCCGGGATGTACACGCTGCGGCGGTGGAATCTGCGAGCGACCAGCCGCGGGGTGTTGACGATCGCGCTGCTGTTGACACCGCTGAACTTCCTGGCCGCCATCATCATGTCCGGGCCGGACGATCGCGCCGTGACGCATCCCGTGTACCTGCTGGCCGTCGCCGTGGGATTACTAGCCGGCGGCTGGATCACGTTCTCCGCCGGCCGCGCGCTGGTGCCACGCAGTTGGTGGCGTCTGACCTGTGCGGTTCTGGCCACGTCCATCGGCCAGTTGTTGATCGACCGCTTGGCGCGGTCGGGCGCTTCGCTGGGGGAGATTTCGTTGCTGGCCGCCGTGCCCTTGGGCGGGTTTCTGGTGGCCACTGTCTCGCAGATCCGCGGGGCTCTGCCGTGGTGGCATTTGTCCGGACGGCGGGTCCAGCAGTTGTTCCTGGTGCTGGGGATCTCGCTGTTCGCCTTGGCGGCGCCCTTGGGCCTGCTGATCTCCAAGAGCGGGCCGTTGCGGGATTCGATCGCCCAGTTGGGGCCGGTGTTCAGCTTGGTGGCCGCCGTGATTTTGGCGACAGGCTTGCTGGTGCATCGGCGGATCGTCCAGCCGCGATTGGCGGCGATGCGGACGACGGGGACTGCGTTGGCCGTCGTCGGTGCGATGCTGATGGCGGCGGCGGTCGTGTTCGCGTGGCCGCGGCCCGACTTGCTGATCGCGGTGGGCCTGACCAACGGCGTGATTCTGATCGGGCTGGCCCTGCGCGGCAACTTGCCGATCCTGCACGTGGC
>Ga0351868_1003_pt2 | contig 166119 bp, 177 predicted proteins | sample TotcelHFGM3001M9_FD_206778 | JGI IMG/M metagenome (GOLD analysis project Ga0351868, IMG submission 206778) | Enriched cells from coal bed in the Powder River Basin, Montana, United States - Total cells FGM rep2 HSBNCT.FGM.300.1.M9 ... | reverse complement strand
GAGATCGGAGCCGGCACCGGGCTCAGTGAGATTCATCGTCGCGGTCCATTCGCCGCTGACGATTCTGCGCAGATAGGTTTCCTTCAGCGCGTCGCTGGCATGCGCCTCCATCGCCTCGATCGCGCCATGGCCGAGCAACGGGCAAACGGCGAACGCCATATTGGCGGCGTTCCAGATCTCCGTGCAGCCGGCGTTGAGCAGGGCAGGGAGATCCAGCCCGCCATAATCCTCGCCGGCCGCGATGGCGTTCCAGCCGCCATCCTGCCATTGCGCATAGGCTTCACGCCAGCCGGGAGGCGTCGTGACGGCGCCATTGGCGTATGTCGCGCCCACGCGATCGCCGATCTGATCGAGCGGCAGCAGAACCTGTTCGGCGAATTTGGCCGCCTCGGCCAGCGTCTGTTCGGCGACGCTGTCGGCGAGATCGCGGTAGACGCCGGCGGCCTCGATCGCGCCTTCGCCGGCCGCGAGGCGAAGCGCAAAAACAATGTCGTCGAGCGGCGCGCGGTAGGTCATCCGATTTTCTCCAATCCGAATCGTTGCACGGAATCTAGCGCGCCAGCGCGGGCGCACGGGCCATCTCCTCCATGTGCGTCAAAACGCATATTTTCCCTCATGGGTCGGGCATTCGCAGAAGTATGGGGAAGAAATGGAGCTTCAATTACGAGGAGCGGGCGGCGGCGGCGCGCGCGGCGCATCAGGAAATCGGCCGCACTTTCGCGCGACTCAAGAATCGCAATGACGAGAATGATCCTGCGACGATCGCCTGGAAGGCGGCGATCGCCCGCTTTCGTGACGCATTGCGCCTCGCCTATCCGGCTGATTTCGGAGAGGATATCGAACGACTGAAAGCAGGCGACGCGCGTGGACTCGAGGGAGTGATTCGCTTTCTTGAAGCCGATCCGATGTTTTTCGGCTCGGGCTACGCCAAGGCCGATCTCATTCGTTTCATCAACCGCATGGCGCTGACCGAGCATCAGGCGAAGCGCCTGCGCGCGGTTGCTCTCGCGATCGTCGAGCGGCGCGCGTCACAGGAATTTCGGCGTTATTGCCGACTGGCCGCAAAGGTCAACCACCCAGGCTTGCGAGAGGAGCTGCGGGTTCGAGCGGCGTGCGGCGATCCCGCCGTCGCACGGCGCGCGCGGTGGATGCTCGCCTATGTCGAATCGCCGCCTTGCGCGAGGCGCGCTGGCCGGTAAAATCGGCGGATCATCAATTCGGCGGATCCGAGGGACAAATGCCGCTTTTCGCCTATCGCTGCAGTGACTGCGCGCATCAGTTCGAGACTCTGTCGCGTTTCGACGAGACCCCCGAGTGCCCCGCGTGCGGCGGCGCCCATGTCGAGCGCCAGTTGTCGCTCATCGCGCGACCCGCCGCGGGCGGCGAATCTACGGAAAGCTGCGCCGCGATGACGGGCGGCGCGCCTTGTCCGAGTTGCCCTGCGATGGCGGGACAGGTGTGACGTCCCCGGCGGCGACTCTACTCGGGGCGCGTCGCCTGGTCGTTCCAGCCAACGGAATTGAGTTCGAGGTTTTCGAGGCCGGCGCGGGCGACCGGCTCGCGCTGCTCCTGCACGGCTTTCCCCAGCACGCCGTCATGTGGCGTCATCTCGTCGGACCGCTCGCCGCCGCCGGGTATCGCGTGTGGGCGGTCAATCAGCGCGGCTATGGCGCCACGACGCGCCCGGCGGAGATCGACGCCTATTCCCTCGAGGCGCTGACAGGCGATGTCGCCGGATTGATCGACGCCGCGGCTCCCGCCTCGGTCTCGCTTATCGGCCATGACTGGGGCGGTTTCGTCGCCTGGGTCGTCGCCATTCGCAAGCTGCGGCCGATCGACGCTCTCGTCGTTCTTAACATTCCGCACCCCCTGTGCTTCCGGCGCGCGCTCGAACAGGAATGGCGACAGAAGCTGAAGTCGGCCTATGCGGCCTTCTTTCAGCTGCCGTGGTTGCCTGAACGACTGCTGTCCGCGCGGCGCGGCGCCGGCGCCGCGTGGCTGATGGAACGGGCCGCAGGCCGGGACGGCGTTTTCTCAAAAGCGGCGATGGATATCTACCGCGGCAATGTCGCGGCGCCCGGCGCGGCCCGCGCCATGCTCAATTGGTATCGCGCCGCGGGCCGCGACCTTCTGGCGGCGGAAGACCTCGAGGCGCCGATAGATGCGCCGACGCTTGTGGTTTGGGGACTTAATGATGCGGCGCTCGGCGAATCCTGTCTTGACGGCACGGAACGCTATGTTCGCCATCTCCGGATCGAGCGGCTGTCAGGCGTGTCGCACTGGACCCCCGAAGACGCGCCGGAAAAAGTTAACGAGCTGATTTTGGGCTTGCTTTAAAATATTCAGCGCTCGAGGACGCAAAAAGCAGCGTGTGGGGGCCAGTAATGGTTGACTTGGCGCGCTGGCATGGGAATCTGTTCAATGGTCCCGGACCCCTGCGTCCGGCGGTAGCTGTTTTGCGCCTTTGGCTCAGCGGCCGGCTTTCGACCAAGAGAAGGAGATGATCCATTCGCCGTCCAATGAAGAGCATCGCAGCCCCCCAGAAGGAAGGGCCGCGCATCAATCGGGAAATTCGCGCGCGAGAAGTGCAGCTAATCGATTCCGAGGGGAAAAATCACGGCGTCATCCAATTGCCGGACGCGCTGGGCATCGCCGAAGCGGCGGGACTCGATCTCGTCGAGATCGCGCCCAATTCCACACCCCCCGTCTGCAAAATTCTTGATTACGGGCGTTTTCGCTTCGCCGAGCAAAAGAAGGCCGCCGAGGCCCGCAAAAAACAGAAAGTCGTCGAGGTTAAGGAGATAAAGCTTCGGCCCGGCATCGACGACCATGATTACGGCGTGAAAATGAAGGCGGTGCGCCGCTTCTTCGAGGAAGGCGACAAGGTTAAGGTCACCCTTCGCTTTCGTGGCCGCGAAATCGCGCATCAGGACATTGGCTATCGGCTTCTGTCCCGCGTGAAGGCTGAGACCGCCACGCTGGCCAAGGTCGAACTTGAACCGTCCATGGAAGGACGGCAGATGGTGATGGTGCTGGCGCCTCGATAGCGCGCGTCTCGCCGCAAGGGCAGGGCCGGGCTGCGGCCGAGGGGTGGCGATCGCTATGTTTAAATCTTGGATTCGCACTCTGACCGCGCGTCGCGCTTGCGTTCTCGGGGCCGCGGCGCTGCTTGCTCTGAGCGCCGCGCCGGCCAGAGCGCAGCTTGTTCTCCCGGGGGCGGTCGCCCCAACTCCCGAAGGGACGGTCGCCAGTCCCGGACAAGCCAAGAAAAGAAGCGTCGGCGGCGAGATGGGCGCGGCCGCGGGGCCGGCCATCATGCCGAAGGCGCCCGCCGAAGACGCGATCGTCGGGAAAATCATCAAACGCGATGGCGAGGGAAGCGCCATTGAATTCTCGCGCGCCGGAGCGGACCTGCAGGTCGCCAAGCTCACGCTCGTCGGGGATAATTTGCGGCGCTCCGGCGAAGCCTGCCGAGTCGAAGTGTCCGGAACGCCGTTGAAGCTCACGGCCCGCCAGAGCGAGACCGGATTGCGTCGCTACCAGATTTCGTTTCCAGCCTGCGCCTTCACCTTCGACGTTCTCGACGGCGCGATTCTCGTCACCAACGAGGGCAAGGCCTGTGAACTGAAGGACGCGGGGTGCCGCGCTGATCCCGAGGGTCTCTGGGGAATGAGCGCGGATGAAATCGACCCCAAGAAGGGCGAAGAGATGCTCGGCGCCCGCGCGCGCGTCGAGAAGACGGTGCGAAGCACGTTCCGCGCGCTTTACGACCAGAACAAGAAGGAAAAGGCGATCCGCAACTTCATTGTGAAGGAGCAGGCGGGCTTCTCCTCCTGGCGCGAGGAAGTGTGCCGGTCCTATGCGCGCGAGCCGGATTTCGGCTATTGCGCCTTGAGACTGACGGAAGCCCGCGCCATCGCGCTTGGCGCGCAGCTCGCCACTGGCGTCAAACTGCCGCCTGGGGTCGCCGAAGAGGTCGCGGCGGAGAACACGAAGAAAGACGCGAAGAAATAGTCGCGGCGCCGACGTCGCCAGACTAATCGTCGTTCAACCGCCCCTGCGCATCAACATGCCGCGTCCTGGATCATAAGCGAGGATTGCCGCGACCAGGAACACGCTCGTGTAGGCGAAGACAATCGCGAGCGAGGTCCACGCGACTTTTTCATAAAAGGCGAAGCGGATCAGTTCGACCGCATGCGTGAACGGATTGACCTCGCACACGTAATAGAGCCAGGGACTCGACTCTCTCACGCGCCACAGCGGGTAGAGCGCGGAAGACGCGAAGAACATCGGAAAAATAACGAAATTCATCACCCCGGCAAAGTTTTCGAGCTGTCTGATCAGCGACGACAGCAGCATGCCGAGCGCGCCGAGCATCAGGCCGCTGAGCGCGAGCGCCGGCAGCAGGGTGAGATAGCCCCATGTCGTTGGCGGCTCGATCTCCCAGAAATAGGCGATCACCAGGAAGGCGTAGACCTGCAGTATCGAGACGGCGACGCCCGCCAGAAGTTTGGAGCCGAGCAGAAACCAGCGCGGAAAGGGCGAGACGAGCAGCGTGCGCATACTGCCCATTTCGCGGTCGTAGACCATCGAGAGCGAGGACTGCATGCCGTTGAACAGCTGGATCATCGCCATCAGGCCCGGCGCGATATAGACCTCGTAGAGAACGTAAGTTTCGTAAGGCGGGATGATCGAAACGCCCAGCACCTGCCGGAATCCCGCCGCGAAAATGAAGAGCCAGACGAGCGGGCGCACCAGCGCCGAGACGAAGCGTTCGCGCTGATGCAGAAAGCGTAAGGCTTCGCGCCAGACGACGCCCGAGAGACAGATGAGATATTGGCGAAGGGTGAAGCCTCTCGGCGCAGCAATTTCGCTCATGCCGAAAGCTTCTCCTGACCGATCCCGGCGATGCGCGCGAAAGCGTCGCCAATATTCGCCGCGCCTTGCGCCGTGACGATCTCCTGCGCCCGGTCGGTCGCGAGCACCTTGCCCTGATGCAGAATGACGACCTGATCATCGTCGGCGATCTCGTCGACGAGATGCGTGGTCCACAAAACGCCGAGATTCTTTTCCCGCACCAGCTCGCGAACAAGCGCCAGCAGATCGGCGCGCGCCTTGATGTCGAGCCCGACCGTCGGCTCGTCGAGAAGCAGCAGCCGCGGATCATGCAGCAGCGCGCGGGCGATTTCGACGCGGCGCATCTGTCCGCCCGACAGGGAGCGGGCCTTATCCTTCGCGCGGTCTGCAAGGCCCGCGCGCGATAGCGCCGCCTGTCCAAGGCGGCGCGCGTCGATCGGGCCAACGCCATGCAGGGCTGCGTGGTAAAGGAGATTCTGCATGACGCTGAGTTCGAGATCGAGCGTGCGCGCCTGAAAGACGACGCCAAGCTGGCGCAGCGCTGCGCCGGGCTGGCGCATAACATTGTGGCCAAAGATCTCGATCTCGCCGTGGCGCGCCGCATAGAGCCGCGTGATCAGCGAGAACAGCGTGCTCTTGCCCGCGCCGTTCAATCCAAGCAGCACCGTGAAGCTGCCCGCCGGGACGGAAAAGCTGACATCGTCGAGCGCCTTGCGCGCGCCATAGGCGTGGCTGACGTTTCTGATCGCGAGCGCATCGGTCATTGCGGCGCTCCGACAGGGTTGTCATTCCCGGCATTCGCGACGCGAATGACCGGGAATCCAGAGCCACGGCCAACAGCGCCGATCGCGGCTCTGGATTCCCGATCGCGCTTCGCGCGTCGGGAATGACAGGCGTGAAGACCCACACTCATTGCGGCGCCACGACGACGCCCCAGGGGAAGGCGCCGACCGGAATCGACTTCACCACTTTGAGCGATGCGACGTCGATCACCGAGACGTCGTTGGAGACGCCATTGGCGGTGAGCAGATATTTTTCGTCGGGCGTGAAAGCGAGGTGCCAGACGCGCTGACCGACGAGCAGATATTTTTCGATTCTTTTCGTCTGCGCGTCGATCACCGCGACGCGATTGGCTGGCCCCAGCGCGACGAAGGCGCGTTTTCCGTCGCGCGTGAATGAAATGCCGATCGGCTGGATCGCCTCTTTCGACATCGCCGGAATGTCGAAGGCGATCTTCTGCTTCAACTCGCGCTTCACCGGATCGATGATCGCGACGGTGCCTCCGACTTCCGAGGATACCCACAGCTCCGAACCATCCTTCTTGAACTCGGCGAAACGCGGCCGCGCATCGACGAGAATATTCGCGACGATCTGTTTCGACTGCGTGTCGATCAGATGCGCCATATTGGTCGTTTCCGAGGTGTTGACGAGCAGCTTGCCGTCGGGACTGATCGCCATGCCCTCGGGTTCGACGCCGACGGGAATGTCGCCGATCATCTCTTTCTTCTTCACGTCGATGAGCGTGACAAGATTGTCGTTTTCATTCGAGACATAAATCACGTCGCCATCGGGACTGAGCGCCAGAAGCTCGGGATCCGGGCCCGAGGGCAGCTTGCCGGTGATTTTTAGCGTCTTCGTGTCGAGCACTTGAATGGCGTCGTCGTCGCCGGCGCAGATATAGAGTTCGGAGCCGTCCTTGTTGAGCGCAATGCCGCGCGGGCGTCGGCCGACCTTCACAGTCGCTGTCGCTTCCAGCTTCTCCGTATCGAGGACGGTGATGGAATTGCCCTTCTCATTGCTGACGTACGCCTTGTAGGCGTGAGCGGGCGTGATCAAAGTTGCGAGCAGCGCCGCGACCCACAACCCCCTCCCTGTCCCTCCCCCGCTTCGCGGGAGAGGGGACGCTAACGATCGGCGTTTCGCGAAAAGGAGCGAGAGGCCGAATCTGCTCCCTCTCCCGCGGCAGCGGGGGAGGGGTGGGGAGGGGGCGTTCTTCACTTCAATTTGCATTTCGACTCCGGCTGATCGACCCCAAGCGTGTCGAGTTCGCTCGTTTGATGGAGAAAGCCTTCCTGCGGCGAAACCGAGACGATCATCCGTCCGTCGGAAAGCAGGATCGGTTGGCGCAATTGCTGGTTCCAGGGCCGCAGCGTCAGCCGCACGCCTTTGAACGCGGCGATCGAGAAGTCGTTGCCGAGCAGGTAGAGGCGGAGCTTCTCGGGGTCGTTCGACCCGGTGCGCGTTGCGGCTTCGCCAATCATCCGCATGGCGAGCCAGGCTGCATTGTCTCGCGCATTCATCAGGCGCCTGAACGTCTTGGTGAAGCGGTTTTGCAACTGTAGCGCGCCCCATTGCTCATGGGAGGGGTCCCAGCTTGTTGGCATCAGGCCGCCTGAGCCGGCGACAGGACGCGGATCCCAGGTGCGGTAGGGAAGATAGCCGCCAAAGACGTCGCTCTCGTCTGCGGCGACCAGCACGTCATAGGCGGGCGCGTTCTGCGTCAGGACCGGGATCTGCCGCTGAGTCTGCACGGAGCCCGAGTCGCTGCGGCGTCCGCCGCCGGTGTCTTCATAGACGCGTTCCTCGACGATCTTCGCGCCAAATTTCTTGGCGCTGTTGCGGAAGGCTTGCGCCAAAAATTCGTCGTTCGGATGCGATCCCTTAACGAGCAGCCAGCGGCGCCATTGCTTCCAGATGAGATATTGCGCGAGACCATCGGCGAGCATCGACCGCGTCGGCGCGACATGGATGACATTGGCGCGGCAGTCCGCCTCGCGAAGCCTGTCATCCGTCGCGGAGACATTCAAAAGCACGGCGCCTTTCGACTTCGCGCGCTCGGAAGCGGCAAGCAGACGTTCGGCCGAAAGATCGGCGATGACGAACAACGCGCCCTTGTCCAGGAGCGCGTCGAGGGCCGCCACGACCTCCTCGCCGTCATCGCCGTCATCGAGCCTGGCGTCGATCGCCTCGAACGTCTGGTTGGTGAATTTGCCTGTGGTGTTGTTGTCGGCCGCGCCCATCAGCGCCCCGGCGAGCGTGTCGTCGGCGGCGGGAATATCGAGGATAGAGAGAGTTTCTCGGGCGTGCGTTTCGCGCAGGACGCCGACTTTGACGTTGACCGTTTCAGCCGCGACCGGCGCGACGAAAAGCACGAAACAGAAGGCGGCGACCAAGCTTTTCATCTTGCCTAGATGGCCGCTTTGGCGCGCAGGATCAAGTTTTTCAGAGCCCGCGCGCCTTCCTCGATTCACCGTGTCACGCGCAGCAGCGCCTTACCCTTCTTGGATGCGAGCTCCTTGGCGTCGAGCGTGCCGTCATTGTCGGGATCCGCATCCTTGAACATGACGGACACCATCGTCAGAAATTCGTCCTTGGACAGTGTGCCGTCATTGTCAGGATCGGCCGTTTTGAAAGCTTTCTTCGAGACGCGTCCCTTCATCTCTTTGAGGTCGACCGTTCCGTCAGCGTCCTTCTCGAGACTCGCAAAGAGATCAGTCGCAGACTTGTTGATTTCCTTGAGATCGACAGTTCCGTCATCGTCGGTGTCGAGTGCGGCGACGGGGGCGGTCGCCTTGGCGAGCGCGGACGTCGCCGGCAGCGCTGTGACGCCAGCAAGCGCGAGCGCGCCGAATAGCAATGCTTTCTTCATGTGCGACTCCTTTGGGTAAGGCCATCGCACGCAATATAGCGCGGGCGCCGCCGAGCCGGCTAGCGGCCCGCGACATTCCTGCTCTCTGGCGTCAGTAGGTGATCTTCACGCCCCCATAGACGCCGAGCGGCGGCCCGATCGAGACCATGCGCGGATTGTTGAAGGCGAGGAAGGAGATGTCATTCGTGTCGAAAAACGTGCCGAAGCTGCGCGCGCGGGTGTTGGTGGCATTTTCGAGCAGGCCGTAGAGCTGGATGCTCGGGCCAAGCTGATACGACGTGCGAAGATTGAGAATGCCGTATGACGGCAGCCTTCCGGCGAGGTTTATTTCGTCGCCGCGAATGTACGGACCGGACGAATATTGAAAGTCGGCGCCGACTTTCCACAGCGGGGTCACGGCGAAATCAATCCCGGTCTTGAAGCGGTGACGCGGCACTGAGGTCAGATTTGCGCCAGGCGTCACCAGGATGGAGCCGCCGGTTCCATAAATCCCGGTCAGCGGATTATCGGGCGCGCCGAGCACGATCGTCGAGCGGAACGTCGCATCCGTGTGCGTGTAGTTCAAAAAGGCGTTCACCCTTTCGGTCGTGTAGCGGAGGGACGATTCGACGCCTTGGCGTAGAGTCGTGCCGGCATTGGTGAAATAGCCGCGGCCGTTGATCGAACTCGGCACGCTCAGAATGTCATTGAAGCTATAGGTGCGGAAGACGCCAAGGCTCCAGTTGAGATTGCCGGGCAGCGCATCGGCATAGGCGGGCAGGACCGTCGGAACGGCAATATCCCCCCGAAAGCCCGCTTCGATCGTTTGCGCCTCCACCTGCTTCAGCGGCGGATCGGCGACGAGGAAGTTGTCGATCAGACAGGGCCGGTTGGGATCGGCGCAGCCGAGTTCGAGCGGCGTTGGCGCGCGGTTCGCCTCGGAGTAGCTGGCGTAGGCGGAGACGTTCGGCAGTATTTTGTAGGTCAGGCCCGCGACAGGATTGATGCGGGTGAAGACGCCATTGCCGTTCAGCGTCGTTCCTCTCATGTCGTAGAGCGCGATGTTGGCGCGGTTGAAGCGCGCGCCCGCTGTGACCTTTAGATCGTCGGTCAAATCCAGCGAGTCGAGCGCATAGACGCCGAGATAATCGTTCGCTGCGCGGACAGAGACGCTGGAGATGCCGGTCGCCTGCTCTTCGACAATGTAGCCGAACCCCCCGACGACGAGATTGGGCTGAATGATGCCCAGTTCCTCATTGGCGGAGAAGGCGGTCCAGCCATGATCGTAGCTGACGCCAAAGGTGATCTTGTTGTGGAAGCCGAAATAGACATCGTCGTTCGTGGCCTGCACCGTGCCGCCGACGGTGCGCGAGCGCGTCCAAGTTCTATCGATCGCCCCCAGAGCGACCTGCCCGTTGAAAAAATTGGGGATGTTTGTGTCGCCGGCGTCGCTCTCGCACAGCGACTCGTCGGCTTCGCATTCGAACTCCGTCGTATTGCCGTCGACCCTCGCCTGATCGAAGGCGCGGTAATGCATGTCGCCAAAGAGTTTCCAGGTCGGCGTCGCCTGAAACACGCCATTGATATCGAACATCGAGAGCGTGTTCTTGATCGTCTGCGGCGTCGTGAAGACCGCGCTTTCGTCGAGGTTGGTGAGATCGACCGGCGCCGGCCCTGAAACGCCGAACTTATTATTGGCGAGCGTCACATTGGCGTGGATCTCGCCGCTCTCGCCGCGGTAGCCGACATCGCCATAGAAGCGCTTGATGTGCGCGCCGGAAAACTGGCGGTAGCCGTCGTCGCCGAGCGCCTCCATCGCCATGTAGGTGGCGAACGGCCCAGAGATGAGACCGTGCTGCATCGAGGCTTGGCGACGGCCGCGGCTGCCGAAACGCCCGTCGAGTTCGAAGCCCTGCCAAGTGAAGCCGTTTTTCATGTCGAGCGTGACGGCGCCGCCGATGGCGTTGAGTCCGAACAGCGGGTTGCCGGTCACGAGCGTGAAGCGATCGATCGCCACGCTCGGGATCATGTCCCAATAGACGTTGTCGCCCCAGGCTTCGTTGATGCGAATGCCGTTCTGATAGACGGCGAGGCCTTGCGGCGTTCCCGCGATGGGCGAGGCGACGAAACCACGGAAATCGACTTCCGGCAGGAAGGGGCCGCCCGCCACGTCGTTGACGGTGACGCCGGGCGCCTGACGAAGAAGGTTGTCCGTGAGGCTAAACGCGCGCGTATTCTGCAGCTCATTGCCGGTGATCGTATAGGTCGCGGCCGGAACGGCGTAACGCACGATGGGAGACGCCGGCGGTGCGGGCGTCGCCGGCGCTGACGTCACCGACGCTCTCCCTGACGGCGCGCGTTGGGTCGAGGGCGTCGTCTGAACTGGCGGACGCGCGGTCGAACGCAGCGGCGCGCCTCCTACCTCGATCGTCGGCAGCGCCTGCTGCGCGCGGGCCGTTGTGGCGATGGAGGCGCAAAGCGCGATCAGCGAAACCTGTTTGACGTAGCGCATGAGAGACCTGGAATTCGAACCGTGTTTGAACGAGTTATATCGACGCGGCGCGCGGCCGGTAGGGGCCAGAGACGACAAACTGGCAATATTTCCCGTCTGTTGCGCGACGGCTACACTTCTGAAAAATAACGGAAATCTGCGGATACATTCCCGTATGTTTCGGGAAGATATCCCGACACGCGCGACGAGGGCGAATGGCCGTGCGCTCCAGCGTCAACAGCCGAATGCGGGCGGGATAAATGTGTGTGTCCGGCGCAAAATTGCCGTCGAGCGCGTCGAACACGCTGGCTCGCAGGCCGTTATCGGCTCGGGCAGATCGGGTTAAGTCGTCGCCGAAACGCCAGTGGTTTTCCGCCGCAAGGGCAGGCTCGCGATCAGCACCGCAAGAATTCCGGCTACGAAAATGCCGTCGAACGTTCCTGCGCCGCCAAAGGAGACGATCGGCGTCCCGATGCCCTCTATCTTATCAAGATTGAGCAAATCGGCGCCGATGAGCGTGCCGAGACTGCCGCTGACATAGGCGACCGGCGCGGCGCAATCGCGCGACAACAGAATCGCGAGCGCCGCAGACAGCAACGGCGGCGCCAGGATCGGCACGCTAATGCCGGCGCCGGGCACAATCCGCGCAAAGTAATGGACGACCACAGCGACGATCGCTGTCGCTAACGCCGCCACGATCCAGATGCGATTGCGGGCGAGCAGATAGATCGAAAGCAACAGCGGAATAACGGCGCCGCCGACATTGACGGCCAATATCATTCCTGGCCAGTCGACGACTTCTGGAACGACATAGCGCCCGCCAAAATCGTCGATCATTTCTTGAGGAACGAGGCGTTCTTGCGTGAAATGCGCAACCGGAATGTTCACATAGCTTCCCAGAAGCGATGCGAATAGGAGGAGCGTCGCATATTTGGAGCTCAGGCCGATGCGGCCGAACGTATAGCGAAGCACGCCAAACTGGATCAGCAGGAACAGCGCGATGAGCGCGCCCGTGAAGATCGCGTAGAGGATGGGCGGCAGAGGGAGGTAATCGACATGTTGGGAGTACACGCGCGACCCCATGGATGCGGTGCGTCGACCGTTAAGGCTCATATAGGGGCGACGCGACGCCGGTCGAGTTGAGTCTCAGTTGGGCGAACATTGGCGAGCTCAGGCGAGACGTTGCGCGCCCCTTGGCTTGACCTCACGGCGGGTCGTGTTGCGCCGTTTCCGACCTCGCACGCCGATCAGGCGCGCGATTGGATTGTCGCTCAGTGACGCGCCGCTCCGCCCTCGCGCATCGGCAGCGACGCGGTTAGCCGCGCGCCGCCCTTTGCGTCGTTCGCAAGCGTGAGCGCGCCGCCGAGCGCGCCGACTCGTTCGCTCATACCGCGCAAGCCGAGACCGCTCGACGACGCGGAACGAGTCGCTTGGAGACCCGCCCCATTGTCCCGCACGACAATATGCAATGCGCCCTTCGACCGCTTGACGGCTACCTCGACTCGATTGGCGCCTGAATGTCGAAGCGCATTGGCGAGCGCTTCCTGCACGATGCGATAGGCGGTGAGCGCGGTCGCTTCTTCGATGTCCCCTGAGGCGCCGTCGAGCGAAAGTGCGATGGCGACCTTCGGGTTGGTTTCGCGCCAGCCTTGCGCCAGCGCCTCTAACGCGTCGGCAAGTCCCATCTCCTCGAGGGCGGCGGGACGCAGCCGGCCGAGAATGCGCCTGTTGACCTGTTGCAGAGCGGCGATCTGCACGTCGATGCGGGCGCAGTCTTCGGCGAGCCGGGTCGGGTCTGCGCCCGACGCCGTCACCCGTCGCGCCAACGCGCCAACGCCAGCGCGCACCGCGAACAGAAAGGGGCCGATTTCATCATGCAGATCGCGGGCGATGTCTTTTCGCTCTTCGTCCTGCACATGGATCATGCGCCGCACGAGCTTGCGATTTTCTTCGTCGAGCCGTTGCAGCGTTGCGGCGAGCGCGTTGGTTCGTTCGGCGATGATGACGAATTCCGGAGACCCGTCGGCGGGAACGCGCATCGAATGTTCGCCGCGCTCCAGACGCTTCAGTCCCTCCGCGAGCGTCGCGACCGGACGCAGCGTCCGCGACACGGCGAGCGAAACGAGCGCGAAGGCGGCGACGGCGATTCCCGCGCCGCCGATCGCGAGCCAGACGATCTCCTGCCAAATCTCGGCGATCTCATCCGCGGGATTGGGAGCGATCATGATCGCGGCCCCGCGGCCGGTTTCGATTCGGGTCACGGCGGCGTTCGGCAGCACGAGCCGGGTGAACCACTGCGGCGCGCGGTCGGCGTCCTCCCGAGCGGGCGTCTCCTCTCCGGCGAGCGTGACGCGAACATGGCGCAGCCGCCGCGCGTCGGCGAGAAGTCGCGCGATCTCCGCTTGAGGATCGGGCGCCGCGTCAAGCCGGGTTAGCGTCGCTTCTATGAGTTCGCGCGCAAGCCGCGTCGCGCCGTCGGCTTCGGCGCGAACGCGCGCGCCCGCATGCAATACGAGCAGGCCGACGCCGAGCGCCAATCCCAGCGCAAGCACGACGCCGAGCAGCAGCGACAGGCGAAGGCGCAGGGAGAGCCTTCGAAGCATGGGCCAATTCTCTAGAGAAGCGTGCGACTTTACGAAAGGCCCCAAATGCCGGCAATGTTTCGCCGCCTGCCTTCGGCAAGCCCGGGATACTTGGAGCCACGTTCGATTATGCGCGTTCTTATCGTCGACGACCATCCGATCATCGTTTCCGGCTGCGCGGCGATGCTCGCCGGTGAAGGCGACATCGACGTCGTCGACGCGCGAGACGCGGAGACGGGTCTTGCCGTCTTCGTGGCGCAAAAGCCGGACGTGACCGTCGTCGACATCGGCCTGCCGGGGGTTTCGGGATTCGAATTAACGCGGCGGATTCTCGCAGCTGACCCGCAGGCGCGCATCGTCGTCTTCAGCATGAACGACGATCCGATCTTCGCGGCGCGCGCGATTCAGATGGGGGCCAAAGGCTATGTGACGAAGAACGACGATCCCTATCTTTTGCTGACGGCGGTGCGTGAGGTCGCGTCCGGCGGCGTTTTCCTCATGCCCAAAATCGCCAATCAGCTCGCCTTCGAAAAGAGCGGCGCTTCGGCCAGTCCGCTCTCCGCGTTGACCGCGCGCGAATTGGAGATTTTGCGAATGCTCGGGCGCGGGCTCGGAACGATGGAGATCGCCGACGCGACTCAAGTCTCCTACAAGACCATCGCCAACAGCTGCTCGATCATGAAACGAAAGCTCGGCGCCCGCACGCCGATGGAGCTGATGCGCATCGCGCTGGAACACAAACTGACGTGAGAGGCGTATCCCTTCTCCCGCATGCGGGAGAAGGTGTCGTCGCGAAGCGACGACGGATGAGGGCCCTCACCCGGCCCTGCTTTGCAGGGCCACCCTCTCCCGCGAGCGGGAGAGGGGACGCGCGGCCTATTTCGTCTCGGCGTCCGGATAGGGCTCCGGCGGCGCGTAATTCACAGGAATCGGTCCCGTCAGCGCGCCGAGAAAGGCGACAATGTCGGCCGCGTCTTTCTCCGACAGATCCTGCCCGAGCTGCGTCTTGCCCATGATTTTCACGGCTTTGGTCAGGTCGTCGACAGATCCATCGTGAAAATAGGGCGCCGTCTGCGCGACGTTGCGAAGGCTCGCGACCTTGAAGACATAAAGGTCGGCGTCATTCTTGGTGACGTCCGCGCGGCCTTTGTCCGGCGTCGTGACTCCTGTCGCCTTCCAGTAGTCGCTCACGACGCCGAATTTCTGGAAGGAATTGCCGCCGACGCCCGCGCCATTGTGGCAAGCGACGCAGCCCAGATCGATGAATTTGCGCAGCCCCGCCGCCTCTTGCTTCGTCAGCGCCGAGGCGTCGCCCGCAAGGAAGGCGTCGAATTTGGCGGGCGTCAGCAGCGTGCGCTCGAACGCGCCGACCGCGACGCCCCAATTCTTCGAGTTGATGGGGTCCTTGTCGCCGGGGAACGCCTTGGCGAAGGCGCCGGCGTAGGCGGGAACCGCCTTGAGCTTGCTCATCGCCGTCGCCTGATCGGGATTGCCGAAGCTCGCCGGGCCGAGGAGCGATTTTTCCGCCTGGTCTTCGAGCGACTCGCGATCGCCGCGCCAATGCTGTTTGAAATTCAGCGCGGCGTTGAAGATCGACGGCGCGTTGCGCGGATTTTCCTTTCCGAACACGCCGATCGCCTTCGGCAGCCCGTCGCTCGCCTGCTTGTCGGGCAAATGGCAATGCGCGCAACTGACGTTGCCGTCCATCGACACGCGGTTTTCGAAAAACAATCGGCGACCAAGCTCGATTCGCGCCGCCGTTACCGAATCATTGCCAGGGGAGGGAACGACGATCGGCTGGAAATTCTGTTTCGCGTCCTCAAGAAGCGTCTTCGCGTTCGGAGGTTCCGCCTGGGCGGTCGCAGCGATGAATAGGGGAGCAACGAGGGCGATGAAGAAAGAAGGCGCGCGCAAATTCGACGCTCCTGTTCGCGGCCACTCGTCTCGCCGAGGTCGGCCAAAATGATTCGAGCCGGCGATACGAAAAGCGCAGCCGCTTTGCGCAGCGCTCTTCTTGCCGGCTCGATTTTTGGAATTCGTTGGCGCCTTCGACGAAGCGAAAGGCCGCGCCGAGATTTAGATCTCGGCGGACTCGTAGCTGGTGATTTCCATGCCGACGCAGACTTCGACAATCACGGGAGTCGTCCAGGCCATTTTTTCCTCCGTATTAGGACTCTTTACGGCTCTGCCTGCTTATGTGGCGCGTCGCGCCCGCAGGTTTAAGCTCGGCGCAGCATTTAACATGATCGCCGCCGCTTCGCAAATGGGATGCGGCGCACAAAATCGGCCGCTTGCGACAACAGCTGAGCGCTTCTGTGGGGCCTCGAATGCAAATGACGCAGGCGAACGTCTCGACAGTCGCCGTGACGGCTGATAGGCATAAGCAAAACACGGAAGGGAGCCGCCCGGCTCGGCGAGTAGGCGCTAAAAAACAAATGGATAGCGTTCACTTCGCCGTCAAGCTTTCAAGCTTGGCCAGGGCAGGTCGCAAATCGGGGTAGGAATGGAGACAGCAACGCTCGACGGCAAGGCGATTGCGCTTGGCGACGCCTATCGACATGCCGGCAAAATTCTCAAGGAAGCGGCCTTTCCGCTCGTCGCCGGCCTTGGCGCCGACGTCGCCGGCGCGCGCGCCGCGATCCTGTTGGCCGAGCGGCTGAAGGGCGCCTTCGACCATCTCGCGTCGCGCGAAACGCTCGCCGATATCGACGTCAAGCGTTCCTTCGGCATGTTCACGACGACGGCGAATGAGGCGCGGCTTCGCGGCGACTGCGTCGTGCTGATCGGCCCGGGGCTGACTCAAGCCTGGCCTGGAATGCTGGAGCGCCTTGCGCTTACCGAGCCGCCGCGCCGCGGGGCGCAAGCGCAGCAGCCGCGCAAGGTGATCTGGGTCGGGCCGGAAGGCGACGAAGCGAACGCCATCCCTGGCGCAAAGGTCATTCCGGCCTCCGTGCAGGAGCTTTCCGGCGTGCTGGCGGCGTGGCGCGCCCGCTTCGGCGGACGGCCGGTGGCGCTGGGCGCCGAAAAAGTCGCGCTCATCGACGGCCTCGTGGAGACGCTGCGAAACGCGCGCTTTGGCGTCTTCGTCTGGTCGGCGTCGACGCTCGATCCGCTGGCGATCGAAATGATGCAGGCTTTGGTGATCGAGCTTAACGCGACGACCAGGTTCACAGGCGTTCATATTGGCGGCCGTAGCGGCGCTTCGGGCGTGACCCAGACGGCGGGCTGGATGACGGGCTTTCCGCCGCGCACGGGCTTTGGCCGTGGTTATCCGGAGCACGATCCGTGGCGTTTCGAGTCCTCGCGGCTTGTCGACAGCGGCGAGGCGGATGCGGCGCTGTGGATTTCCGCCTTTGACGGCGAAAAGCCTTCTTGGTCTCGCGCCGACATTCCGCTCATCACGCTTGCGCCGGGGCATACCTCGCCGTCTCGCGGGCTGTTCATTAAAGTCGGTCAGCCCGGCGTCACGCATGACGCGGTGCTGATGAGTCAGGAAACCGGCGGCATGACGCTGCGCAGGGCAAGCGCGCCGACGGATGCGCCGAGCGTGGCGCAGGCGATCGGCGCCATCATGGCGGAAGTTTCGGAGGGCGCATGGCGCTGACAGTTTTGCGCGGCGGCCATGTCGTCGATCCGGCGACCGGCCAGGACGCGATCGGCGACGTGTGGTTCGAGGACGGCCGCATCGTCGAGCGGCCCGAAGGGCGCAGCGCCGACAAGGAGATCGACGTCTCCGGCCATATCGTCATGGCCGGCGCGATCGACATCCATTCGCACATCGCGGGCGGCAATGTGAACACGGCGCGACTGCTGCTGCCGGAACTGCATCGCGCGATTCGGGCGCGGCTCGCCGACACGCCGCTATCGACCGCGAAATGGTCGAGCTACGAGACCGGCCGTCTCTACGCCCAGATGGGCTTCACCACGGTCGTCGAGCCGGCGATGGCGCCGCATCACGCGTTGCAGACCCATCTTGAATTCAACGACGTGCCGATCATCGACAAGGGCGCGCTCACCGTGCTCGGCAATGATGATTTTCTGCTTGGCATGTTGCGCGACGGCGAGAAGGACGGCGCGATCAACGATTATGTCGCGCAGACCGTCGAGAACACCCGCTCCCTTGGCTTGAAGTGCATCAATCCGGGCGGGGTCGAAGCCTTCAAGGAGAACATGCGCGTCTTCGGGCTTGACGATGTCGTGCCGTTTTACGGGCTGACGTCGCGCCAGATTTTCCAGGCGCTGCAGAAGTCGACTCAGGCGCTGGGCATCGCCCATCCGCTGCATCTGCACATGAACAATCTCGGCCTTGCCGGCAATATCGACACGGCGCTCGCCACGATCGACGCGGCGCAGGGGCTGCCGCTCCATCTCGCCCATGTGCAGTTCTACGCCTATGGCAAGGAAGGCAAGAACGGCTTCTCGTCAGCCGGCGCGCTCTTCGCCGAGAAGATCAACGCGAATCCGAATGTGAGCGTCGACGTCGGCCAGGTGATGTTCTCGGACACGGTGACGATCTCGTCCGACGTTCTGAAACAGTTCAACAGCCTGCCCGGCGCGATCCCGAAGAAGGGCGCGATCTTCGATGGCGACGCCAATGGCGGCGGAATCGTGCCCTACGTCTACAAGATTTCGAACTACTACAACGCCATCCAATGGGCGGCGGGCCTGGAGCTCTTCCTGCTCATTGAAAATCCTGAGCAGGTGTTCTTCACCACCGACCATCCGAACGGCGGCCCCTTCACAACCTATCCGGAGCTCTTCGCGCTGCTGATGAGCGCCGATCTTCGCGCGCAGCATCTTGCGCGGCTTCCGGCTGAGGTGCTGGAGCACACGACGCTGCCGTCGATTTCGCGCGAATACACGCTTTACGAAATCGCCCAGATGAGCCGCTCCGGCGCCGCGAAGCTCTTTGGCTTCGTCGATCGCGGCCGGCTCAGTCCAGGCGCCGTCGCCGACATCGCCGTTTATAAGCCCGGACGCGACGTCGCCGGCATGTTCCGGCGCGCGGCGCTCGTCTTCAAGGATGGCGCTCTCGTCGTGCGCGATGGCCAAGTCTCGCATTACACGCGCGGCAAGACGCTGCATATTCGCCCGCGTTACGATGGGCAGATCACGAAGCGCCTCGATTCCTATTACGATGAGCTTTACGGCCTGCCGCGCAGCATTTTCGACGTGCCCGACGCGGCGCTGCCGCACGAGGACGCCTTTGCGGAGGTTCCATGCCGGATATAATTCGCAACGGCGTGACGATAGACGACAATTTCGCCGAAGCCTTCCCCATGAGCGGGACGGGCATTCTGATCACCGCGCCGAACGCCAAATGGGCGAGGCAGGCGGCGTTGACGATGACGGGCTTCGCCACATCGGTCATCGGCTGCGGCTGCGAGGCCGGAATCGATCGCGAAGCGCCACCCGAAGAAACGCCGGACGGACGTCCGGGCGTTCGCGTGCTGCTGTTCGCCATGTCGTCGAAAGACGCGGAGAAGCAGCTCGTCAACCGGCTCGGCCAATGCGTGCTGACCTGCCCGGGCTCCGCGGTCTATTCGACGGTCGCCGGCGAATTCGAGATCAAGGTCGGCGACGCGCTGCGCCAGTTCGGCGACAAGTGGCAGATGTCCAAGGTCGTCGACGACCGGCGCTACTGGCGCGTGCCCGTCATGGACGGCGAGTTTTTCTGCGAAGGCAAGGTCGGCCTGACCAAGAAATCCGTGGGCGGCGGCAATCTTTTGATCATGGGCGCGGACTGGGACAAGACCATGCGCGCGACCGAGGCGGCCGTCTCGGCGATCGAATGCGTCGCCGACGCGATTGCGCCGTTCCCCGGCGGCATCGTGCGCTCAGGCTCAAAGGTCGGTTCGAAATACAAGGGCATGAGCGCGTCGACCAATGACGCTTATTGTCCGACATTGCGGGGCGTCACCAAAAGCGAACTCGACGCGGATATCGGCTGCGTGCTGGAAATCGTCATCGACGGCTTGACCGACAACGCCGTGCGCGAGGCGATGCGCGCCGGGCTTCACGCCATTATCGAGATGGGGCCGGAGCAGGGCGCCAAGCGCGTCGGCGCCGGCAATTACGGCGGCAAGCTCGGACCGTTTCATTATCACCTGAAGGAATTGCTGCCGTGAAGCCCTTTACCTTCACGCTTCGCCAGGAGCCGCCGCAGCGCGTCGATCTCTCGGCGCTGACGCCCGACCGCCTTGCGGGAAAATCCGTCGTGCAGATCGAAGCGATCGAGCTCGGCGTGACGCGCATTTCGACGAAAGTCGGCGACCTCTTCAAGGTTTCGGAAGGCGATCTGAAGACTGTTCGCTATGAAGGCGGCTCTTCGCGCTTCGATCTTCTCGGCGCGAAGCTTCTGCCTGGCTTTGCGATCCATGTCGAAGGCGACGTCGGGGCGCAATGCGGCCGTCTGGCCAATGGCGGCAGGATCACGGTCGCCGGGAACGCCGGCCCGCATGCGGCGTCGGGCAACCTTGGCGCCGATTTGGAGATCAAGGGCGACGTCGGCGATTTCCTCGCCGGTCCGCTTGCGGGCGAACTCGCCGGCATGGCTGGCGGGCGCGTCATCGTGCGCGGCAAGGCGGGCGAACGCGCCGGCGACCGGCTGCGGCGCGGCATTCTCATCATCGAAGGCGACGCCGGCGAAGATCTCGGCGCACGCGTCATCGCCGGCACGATCCTGGTTTTGGGCGAGGCCAAGGGGCGCGTTGGCTATCTCAACAAGCGCGGCTCGATTGTGCTCGCCCGCGGCGGTTGCTTCGGTTCGACCTATGTCGACTGCGGCGCGCATGAGCTGACGTTCGCACGGCTTTTCGCACGTTCTCTGAGGGATCATAGCGCCCCGGCCGCCGATCTCCTGTCGCGCAAGCTGCGCCGCTATGGCGGCGACACGGCGGTCTATGGCAAGGGCGAGATATTGACCCCCGACTGACGGGCATTACCCTTGCTAAGAAGCGAAACGCCCTTGAGCGGGCGCTTAGGAAGGAGATTGCGATGAATTTCGTCGAACTCATCCTTACTGTCTGCATGTTGGCGCAGCCCGCCGCCTGCGACGAGCGCAAGCTCGTCTTCGAATCGACCACGGGCTCGACCAGCAATTGCATGATGCAGGCGATGCCATATATCGCTCAATGGTGCGGCGAACACCCGCAACTGACGGTTACCAAGTGGCGTTGCGCGCGGCCGGGAGCGGAAGGCGACAAGATCTGATCGAGCCCTGCGGGCGCGGTCGGTTCCATGGCGAATGAATCGAAAACACGATCGGCCTGCGCCCTTTGCGGCGCCATACGCGCCTCCCGACGAGCGCTTCGCTGAAGCCTTTCTCGGGTCGCGTCCGGATGCTGCGACACAACGGGTCGTAGAAGAAGCTGCGCTGAAGCTCGTGCGCGGCATTCGCGCCCAACGTGATCCGCTTGGCGGCGTCGAAGATTTCCTTCACGAATTCTCCCTCTCCTCGCGGGAGGGGCTGGCGGTGATGGCGCTCGCCGAAGCGCTGCTGCGCGTGCCGGACGACGCGACGGCCGATCAACTCCTCGCGGATAAGCTCGCCGAGGGCGATTTCTCCCATCACGAGACCTCGAGCGACGCGCTGCTCATTCAGGCCTGCGCCTTCGCGCTGGGACTTTCGGCGCGTATCGTTGACGTCGCGGAGCCGCGCGGGCTCATTGCCGACCTCGCCCGGCGTCTCGGCCTGCCGGCGCTGCGCGCCGCCGCGCGTCAGGCGATGCGGCTGATGGGCGCTCATTTCGTCTTTGGCGAAACCATCGAAGCGGCGATCAGACGGGAGCAGGGACGGCGCGAGCGCTTCTCTTACGACATGCTTGGCGAAGGGGCGCGGACGGCGGAGGACGCCGACCGCTATTTTGAGGCCTACGCCCACGCCATTCGCGCCATCGGCGACTCGGCCGGGAGCTCCGGGCTCCCTGTGCGTCCCGGAATTTCGATCAAACTTTCGGCGCTGCATCCGCGCTATGAGGCGATTTCGCGCGAACGCGTCTTGCGGGAATTGCCGCCGCGGTTGGTCGACCTGGCGCGCCTCGCCAAAGAGCGCGATCTCGTTTTCACCATCGATGCGGAGGAGGCGGATCGACTCGAACTTTCGCTGGACGTGTTCGCGCGCGTCGTCGAAGACCCGTCTCTTTCCGGCTGGGACGGATTCGGGCTCGCGGTGCAGGCCTATCTGAAGCGCGCGATGCCCGCGATCGACTATGTCGCTTCGCTCGCGGAAGCGAACCATCGACGCTTCATGGTGCGTCTCGTCAAGGGCGCCTATTGGGACAGCGAGATCAAACGCGCGCAGGAGCGCGGTCTTTCCGATTATCCCGTGTTCACGCGCAAGGCGATGACCGATCTCAATTTTGACGCCTGCGCGGCGCGGCTCTTCGATCAACCGCGTCTCTTCCCGCAAATCGCCACGCATAACGCGCGTAGCGTCGCCGCCGTCCTGACGATGGCGGGCGAACGGCGCGACTTCGAGTTTCAGCGCCTGCACGGCATGGGCGAGTCGCTCTACGAATCGCTGGCGGGAATGAGCGACGCCGCCGTTCGAATCTATGCGCCGGTCGGTCCGCACCGCGATCTTCTCGCCTATCTTGTGCGGCGCTTGATCGAGAACGGCGCCAACTCCTCTTTCGTCGCGCGCGCCGCCGATCCCGAGACGCCGGAGAGCGCGCTCGTCGCGGACCCTTATGATGCGCTCGGCGCGCCAAATCGCGCGCGCCATCCGCACCTTCCGCCGCCAAGCGAGATTTACCTGCCGCGTCGCGCCAATTCGAAAGGCGTGGAGTTCGGCGATCGGACCGCGCTTGCGGCGCTGGTCGAGGAGACGCGCGCGCCAGCTCCGCCGCCCGACGTGCGACCGAGCGTCGAATCGCGGGCTGCGGCGCGCCCGGTCCTGTCGCCGATCGACGGCGCCGTTGTCGGCCATGTCGTCGAAGCGGATGAAGCCGCGGCGCATGTCGCGATTGCGACGTCCGCGCGCGCCTTCCCTGAATGGTCCAGGACTCCATTCGAGGCGCGGGCGCGGATGATCGAACGCGCGGCCGATCTCATCGAGGCGCGACGCGGCCCGCTGATCGCCTTGTTGCAAAGCGAGGGCGGCAAGACTCTTGACGATGCGCTCGCCGAGGTCCGCGAGGCGGCCGATCTTTGTCGCTACTATGCAGGCCAAGCGCGAATTCTCTGCGCCGACATGCCGCTGCCGGGCCCCACCGGCGAAGCCAATGTCCTGCGCCGGCATGGACGCGGCGTCTTTATTTGCATTTCGCCCTGGAATTTCCCGCTCGCGATTTTCATCGGTCAGATCGCAGCGGCCCTGGTCGCGGGAAATTGCGTCGTCGCCAAGCCCGCCGAGCAGACGCCGCTCGTCGCCGCCGTGGCGATCGCACTCCTGCATGAAGCCGGCATTCCGAAGGACGTGCTGCTCTTTGCGCCGGGCGATGGCGCGATCGGCGCCGCGCTTGTCGCCGATCCGCTGATCGCTGGCGTCGTCTTTACCGGCTCGGTCGACGTTGCGCAGCGGATCAATCGCGCGCTCGCCGAGAGAGATGGCGCGATCGCGCCGCTCATCGCCGAAACCGGCGGGATCAATGCGATGATCGTCGATTCGACGGCGCTGATCGAACAGGTCGTCGACGACGTCATGACGTCTGCGTTCCGATCGGCCGGCCAGCGGTGCTCAGCCTTGCGGCTCTTGTGCCTGCAAGAGGAGATCGCGCCCGTCTGCCTCGAGACGCTCATCGGCGCTGCGCGCGAGTTGCGGGTCGGCGATCCGCGCGAGATCGGCACGCATGTCGGCCCGGCGATCGACGCCGAGGCGAAAGGCAAACTCGACGCCTATCTTTCGCGTCAGCGTGCCGCCGGGCGAATTCTTTACGCTGGCGTCGCGCCATCGACAGGAACTTTTGTCGCGCCGCATATCGTCAGACTCGATCGCGTCGAGGATCTGCAGGAAGAGATCTTTGGACCTGTCCTGCATGTGGCGACGTGGCGTTCGGCGCGCCTGCCGCAACTGCTCACGGACATCGAAGCGAGCGGATATGGGCTCACGCTCGGCATGCATACGCGCATCGAACAGCGCATTCGCGCGTTGTCGCGCCAAGCGCCGGCCGGCAATATCTACGTCAATCGCAACATGATCGGCGCGGTCGTCGGCAGTCAGCCTTTCGGCGGATTCGGCTTGAGCGGCACCGGTCCCAAGGCGGGCGGGCCGGATTATCTGCTGCGATTTCTTCATGAGACGACGCTGACGATCAACACCGCGTCTTCGGGGGGCGACGCAGGACTGTTGTCCCTCGGAGACTCCGACGAGCTTGATCGCGACAAATTGGCGCAAACACGCCCGTTGAAGTCACACCTCTGACGCTCCCCACGTCGACGCCTCTGAGACTAGGAAAGCGAAGATCGAGATTGCAGCGAAGTCGCGCCGCGCTTTAAGCGCAGCCTCTAAGATCGCAGGCCGGCGCGTCCGTGCGGAGCGCCGGCGACGTCGGACTTCTGCGCCGGCCGGCGCATCAGGCGCGGCAGCACGAGATGCGGCAACACGCCCTCGCGAATCACCGCGCGCCGCAGCGGCCCGAGCGCCGCCATCGCGATGAAGCTCGCGCCGCGCAGCAAATCCACCGGCAGATAGGGAATGATGAGCGACCGGTTGAGCAGGTCGACGCCATGCGTTCTGAAGCCGATGTCGGCGCGCCGGTGACGATCGTAGCGCGCCAGCGCCCGCGACAATTCGCGCGGGTTCTTGAGATCGACGCTGGCGAGACAATCCTCGAGATCGGCGACGTCGCGCAGACTGAGGTTCAGTCCTTGCGCGCCGATCGGCGGAAAAATGTGACATGTCTCGCCGACGAGCGCGAGGCGGCCCGTGGCATGTTTCGACACCTGCATGCCGCCCATGCGGAACTGCCCGATGTCGCCTTCGATGCGCATCGCGCCCAGTTCCGACTTGGCGAAATCCTCGATTTCATATTCGAGTTCTTCGCGGGGCTTTGCGAGACGTCGCCGTGCGTCGGCGACGCTCATCAGCCAGACGAGACTCGAACGATTCGGCGCGTCCTCGCGCGCGGGCAGCGGCACCAGCGTGAAAGGGCCCGAGCGCGTGTGATATTCCGTCGAGACATTTTCGTGCGGGAACTCGTGGCGCAGCATCATGGTGAGCGCGATCTGCGGATAGGTCCATTCCTTCACGTCGATGCCGGCGACCGCGCGGGCGCGGCTGTTGCGCCCATCCGCCGCAACGATGAAGTCCGATTGGAGCCGGCGTCCATCCGCGAGAACGGCGACGGCGCCGTCGCTGTTGAATTCGTAATCCGCGATATCGGCGTCGACGAACGCGATTTCAGAACGGCCGCGGCAGAGATCCAGCAGGATCGCGACGAGGTCGTCGTTCGACACATTGACGCCGAGCGCCGGCAGACCGATTTCGCGCGCCCGCAGGCTGAGTTCCGGAACCGGCAGAAACTGATCGGTGTCGTCGATCATGTGGATCGCTTCGACGGCGCAGCCGCGCGCTCTGACGCGCTCCAATGCGCCGAGCGCATCGAGAAATCGGACGGACGATTCGAACAAGGCGACGGTGCGGCCCGGCAGCGGGGGCGGAATGCGCCCGGCGAGCGTCGTTTTGAATCCCCCGCGCGCGAAGGCCAAAGCCGCCGCGAGCCCGGTCGCCCCGGCGCCGGCGACAAGAATGTCCGATCTGGTGTTTTCGTGCGCCGCTGTCATCTCATTCGTCTCCTGCGCCTGTTATAGCGGGAGAGTCTTCGGAGTGCGAGCAGGATGGCTTTGGCTCGGCGCGAGGGCGGTGGTAGGCTGACGTCCCGCTTCTCCGGTCGCCGCGCCTCGTGACGTCTTTTCGCCTCATCGGCCTTTCTGTCCACCTGTTCACGGCGAGCGGCGCGGCGCTCGGTCTGATTGCGCTGTTCCTTGCGGCGGACGGCCGCTTTGCGGCGATGTTCGCCTGGCTTGGCGCGGCGCTCGTCGTCGACGCCGTCGACGGAACGCTGGCGCGGCATTTCAAGGTGACGGAAACGGCGCCCTTCATAGACGGGGTCGCGCTCGACCTCGTCGTCGACTTTCTCAACTATGTGGTCACGCCGCTTGTGGCGCTATGGCGCTCCGGTCTCTTGGATCCGGCGCTCGTCGGCCCCGTTTGCGCCGCGGTCTGCGCCGGTTCGGCGCTCTATTTCGCGGATCGGCGAATGAAGACGGCGGACTACTGGTTTCGTGGATTTCCGTCGCTTTGGAACATCGTGGTCTTCTATCTTCTCGTGCTGCGGCCGCCGGCGGGCGCGAGCCTCGCGGTCGTTCTCGTGACGGCGGCTGGCATGTTCGCCCCGGTGGTCTTTGTTCATCCGCTGCGCGTGAAGCGGCTGCGGCCTGTGACGCTCGTCGTGACCGGCGTCTGGGGCGCGGCGGCCATTGCGGCGGTGGCGCAGGATCTTGTGGCGGCCTCCTTTTTCGTAAAGGCGGCTCTGGTCGTGACAGGGTGCTATTTTCTGGCTTTGCCGCTTTTTCGCGAGGGCGGCGCGATTGCGGAAGGAGAGGTCGATGGTTAAGGCGATTCGCGTGCATCAGCCCGGCGGGCCGGATGCGCTCGTCATGGAAGACATCGATCTGCCGGCTCCGACCGCCGACGAAGTGCAAATCCGCCACGCCGCCATTGGCGTCAATTTCATCGACGTCTATCGCCGTACCGGCGCTTATCCGGCGGAATATCCGTTTGTCCCCGGACATGAAGGCGCCGGCGAGGTGATCGCCGTCGGCGAGAATGTGAAGGACTTTGAGGTCGGCGATCGCGCCGCTTATGTCGGCGCGCTTGGCGGCTATTCGGAGGCGCGCAACATCGCCGCCGGCTCAGTCGTCCATCTGCCGAAATCCTTCAGCTATGAGCAGGGCGCTGTGATGATGCTGAAAGGGCTGACGGCGCAATATCTGCTGCGCAGGACGTTCAAGGTTGAGAAAGGCCATCGCGTTCTCGTCCATGCCGGCGCCGGCGGGGTGGGGCAGATCCTCTGCCAATGGGCGAATGCGCTGGGCGCCAAGGTGATCGCCACCGTCGGCTCGCCTGAAAAGGCGAAGATGGCGGAGCAAGCCGGCGCCAAGCATACGATTCTTTATCGCGAGGAGAACTTCGTCGAGCGCGTGCGCGACATCACCAAGGGCAAGCTCTGCGATGTCGTTTATGACGGCGTCGGGCGCGCGACCTTTCCGGCTTCTCTCGATTGCCTGAAGCCGTTCGGCATGTTCGTGAGTTTTGGCTCAGCTTCCGGTCCAATCGCAGCCTTCGACCTCGGCCTTCTGGCGCTGAAAGGATCGCTTTATGCGACCCGCCCCTCGCTTTTCACCCATATCGCGCGCCGGCGCGACTATGAGGAGATGATGGACGATCTCGTCCATGCGGCGAAGCGAGGCTTCGTGACGATCGCCGAGCCGGCGCGTTTTCCGCTCGCCGACGCCGCCAAGGTGCACGAAGCGCTCGAATCGCGCGCCACCAGCGGGTCGATGGTCCTAATTCCCTGATTTCGCCATAAAGCGACCGGCGAAAGCAGGGCTCAACAGGCGCTCCGGCGACAAACTTGACATGTGTTGCAATTTGAGCACTGGCCCCTTGATGCGCTTCGCAACGCTCTGTTAACTTTGCCGAATCAGCCGCCGTCCGAGCGCTTCTCGAGGCTCGGTCCGGCAGGTTTTCCCCGCTTTTTGCGCCGCTTCACGGCGCGTCGCTCATTTCGTCCTACGCTTTCGGCGCAAATCGATTATGCTTTCCTTGTTCCGGCTTTGAGGTTCCTCCCGCCTCTCGATTAGCCCGAACCGCCTTCCAAAGCCCGGCGTTTGAGCCGGGCTTTTTTCTTTGCCTCGCTCGGCAACCCCGCAGTTTCTATTGCAATTTTTCAGCAAGAGCCCCATCCTTGTGTGGCGGCCGGCTCTTCTACGGGCGTTGGGGCCGCGAAGCATGAGGGTTGCAACGCTGTCGACAGGTGTTCATCCGGGTGCGGCTCATGGTCCGCTCCGACCGGAAATTGGCGCAAGCGCCCAATTGACCGGCTCAATCGTGCAAAAGGTTCTCGCCAGCCTGGACGAAACCAAGGCCGAGGACATTGTCTCCATCGATCTGCGTGGAAAGACGGCGCTCGCCGATGACATGATCATCGCGACGGGCCGTTCGACCGTGCATGTCGGCGCCATAGCCGACAGAGCGATCAAGGCCCTCAAAGCGGCAGGCGTCGTCGCCCCGCGCGTCGAGGGCCTGTCCCAGTGCGACTGGGTGCTGATCGACGCCGGCGACGTCATCGTCCACATCTTCAGGCCCGAGGTGCGCCAGTTCTACAATCTTGAAAAGATGTGGGGCGGCGACCGACCGCTGGAGATTCGCCTGGTCTGATGGGGACGGACGCAAGCGCGAGCCCTTGGGATCGCTTGTACCTTCTCGTCTCGCCTGGCGTCGGATGAAACTGGGACTGATCTGCGTCGGCCGCCTGAAGGCCGGTCCCGAGCGGGAGCTTTTCGCGCGCTACGCCGAGCGCATCCGCGCTTTGCGGCGGCTGGGCCTCGAAGGTCTCGAACTCAAGGAGATCGACGAGAGCAAGGCCGCCGGAGCCGAGCGGTCATCGCGCGAAGCGATGGAACTGCTTGCGGCGCTGCCCGCCGAATCACGGCTTGCGGCGTTTGATGAACGGGGTAGGGCCGAGACGAGCGCGGCCTTCGCGAAATTCATCGCCGCAGAACGCGACAGCGGCCGCAAGTCGCTGTGGTTTGCGATTGGCGGCGCCGAGGGCCTCGACGAGAGCGTGCGCGCGCGCGCGACCGCTGTTTTCTCCTTCGGCGCGATGACGCTGCCGCATCAGCTGGCGCGCATCCTCGCGGCGGAGCAGATTTACCGGGCGATGACGATCCTCTCGGGGCACCCGTATCATCGGGAGTGAGGGAAGCGCGCGGGTTGCGACGCGCGATTATTCGATGGGTTCCTCGATGACGGGCAGGCCCGACACATCCTGCGTTTGCTGCGACAGGTCATAAGTCACGGTTGTGATTTCGGGGCACCTTTTGCAAGCGGCTTCGCCTTCCTGGGAATGCCAGCGGCACTCCTTCCGGATTGCGCATGGCGGCAAACTGGCGACCGCCGCAGGAAGCATTTTCACGACTCGCGACGCCAATTGGCAATCAGCGCCGTCGAAGTGAGGACATTTATGCTCAGCGCAGGTCGCCGCGAGCCGAAACACTTCGGTCGGCTTTAACGGGGCGGATAGGGCAAGGACCTCGGGCGTCGCAGGAAAACGTTCGTTCAAATATTCGACGACGGGACTCGGCCCGCTTTGTTGAACGACGCCCAAGACCATCGCTCGATCCATGCCCGGCTGCGCGCTCGGACAAAGTTTCGACATGGCCTTTGATCCACCAGCTACTTCTGTTCGAGATGAATAATTTCCGGAAGCACGGGGATGCCGACAATAATGTGGCGACCAATGGAATAGACCGCGCCGCCACGTTCGCCGCCATGTTCGCCCGCGAATGCTCCCAGATGGCCCGCGATGTCGTTGGCGAGCGCCTGAGTCTCGGCAAGCGTGACTTGTGAAGCGATCGCCTCCGGAACGGGAATGCCGCGAATTAAATACGACACCGAAATAGCGTTAGGCGCCTCCAGTTTGAATTTTGAATGTTTCTCGCTCGCGGCCTTCACGGCGGCCTGAACGGATTCGGTGAACTTGCTTATGGAAATGGAAACGGGCTTTTTCATTCCGAAACCTCTGCGTAATGAAACTTATCGGGCAAATCCGACAAGGCAAAAAGATCGTCGTAGACAGCCGAGCCATCAGAAACGCCAAGCTAAATTGGAGGCACGCAAAATTGAATGTACCTTTGGATACATGCGCGCGCTTTTACGCGCGTCGCTTTCATCCGCTGTTTCGTTCACATCGAGTCGGCGCGAATTCTTATCGCGCCGCGCGCTTCTAATGCACCGTTCGTCCGTGCATCTCGCAACCGAGCCCGGCCGCGCGCGCCGCCTCCTGCACCTTGTCGTGGGCCTTTTTCACCTTGTCGAAATCGCCGCGTAGCGCCTTGAGCGCGTTGCGCTCCTGACTGATTTCCTCGGCGGTTCGGAACGCCAGTCGACGCAGGAGCGGCAAGGGCGGGCACCAGCCCTGCAGCGCGTGCTGGAGAAGGAAGCCGCTCACCAGAACCGGCAGCGCCAGCCAGCGGCGATCCGACGTCAAGCCGAGCGCAAGTCCAGCGAGCGCCACGGAGGCGGCGTTGGCTTCGAGCGCGCGCTCGATATCCCACTCCCGGTCGAGTTCCTCCAAGCGCTCGTCGATCTTCTCCGGGTGTTTGGCGAAGTGAGACAGCCGCGCCTCCGTTTCCTTACGAATGGCGCGATTAATGTCCTCATCGGTGTTTTGTGCAACGCGAGCGACCGTGGTCGGCATGCATTCTACCTCCCCTTATTTGTTTCCAACCGAAAAGGCGGCTCGAAGTTCCTGCTCGCGGGCCGGCTGGCCGGGCCTTTACCGCCCCGGCGGCATGCGCTAAACCCCGGCGGTAACGAGCCCCGGCGTTACCGCGCGGGGCTTTTTCTGTTTGGAGATCGAGATACGGCCATGGCGAATGTGGCGGTGGTCGGCGCCCAGTGGGGCGACGAGGGCAAGGGCAAAATCGTCGACTGGCTGTCGCTCGAGGCTGACGTCGTCGTGCGCTTCCAGGGCGGCCATAACGCCGGGCACACGCTCGTCATCGACGGCGTGACCTATAAGCTCGCGCTGTTGCCCTCAGGCATCGTGCGGCCGGGCAAGCTTTCCGTCATCGGCAATGGCGTCGTCGTCGACCCGCATTTCCTCGTCGGCGAGATCGACCGGCTGCGGGAGCAGGGCGTCGCCATTTCGCCGATGAATCTCAAGATCGCCGAAAACGCGCCGCTGATCCTCTCGCTGCACCGAGAGCTTGACGCGCATCGCGAGGACGCGGGCGGCGGCGCCAAGATCGGCACGACGAAGCGCGGGATCGGACCCGCCTATGAGGACAAGGTCGGGCGCCGTTCGATTCGCCTCATGGATCTCGCCGAGCCCGATCTGCTCGACGACAAGATCGCGCGCGTGCTCGCGCATCACGATCCGCTGCGGCGCGGCCTCGGCCTACCGCAGGTCGACCCCGCCGCGCTGCGCGAGGAGCTGCTGTCCGTCGCGCCGCGCATCCTGCCGTTTATGGACGCGGTGTGGGAGCTGCTCGAGGACAATCGCCGCGCTGGAAAGCGCATCCTCTTCGAGGGCGCGCAGGGCGTGCTGCTCGACGTCGACCACGGCACCTATCCCTATGTGACGTCGTCCAACACCGTCGCCGCCTCGGCGGCGAGCGGTTCGGGACTTGGGCCCGGCGCGATCGGCTATGTGCTCGGCATCGCCAAGGCTTATACGACGCGCGTCGGCGGCGGCCCGTTTCCGACCGAACTTCATGACGAGATCGGCCAGTTGATCGGCGATCGCGGCCGCGAATTCGGCACCAACACCGGACGGCGGCGCCGCTGCGGCTGGTTCGACGCCGTGCTGACCCGCCAGGCCGTGAAGACGTCCGGCATCAACGGCGTCGCGCTGACGAAGCTCGACATTCTCGACGGTTTCGACGAAATCAAAATCTGCACGCATTACATCCTCGATGACAAGCGCATCGAGCGCCTGCCGGCCTCGCAGGCGGCGCAGGCGCGGGTGCAGCCGGTCTATGAAAGCTTCCCCGGTTGGAAGGAATCGACGAGCGGCGCGCGTTCCTGGGCGCATCTGCCGGCGCAGGCGATCAAATATGTCCGCCGCGTCGAGGAGCTGATCGAGGCGCCGGTCGCTTTGCTCTCGACGAGCCCCGAACGTGACGACACGATCCTCGTGCACAATCCGTTTCAGGATTGAGCGCACACCCTCCCCCTCCAGGGGAGGGTGAGTTACGCGCTTCGCGGCCGCATGGGTTGCCTGAACGGCTATGTGCGGCGCGGGCTTGCGCCCCCCCGCGCCCTTCGCCATATCGGGCGAAGGAGGAGAGGACATGGAACCACCCAATCGGCCTTGTGAATTCGCCCTGCGCCTGCACGCGCTCGACAGTGAAGATCTTTCGCTCCTCTCGGCGCATCTTCAAGACGCCCTGGTGCGCGTCGGCGACATCGCCTTTCTTGCCGACAAGCGCCGGTTCGCCATGGTCGGGTCGCGGTTCGACTGGGCCGCTGAACTTGACGGGCGGCTGGAGCGCTGCCGCTGCGGCCTCCATTTCGAGGGCGTGCAGCGCGTGCGCTGCCAGCGTATCTGCCGCGACCACCCCGACGCCATCCTCGAACTTCTGGCGGTCACCTTCGAGCCCGACCCCGAACCGCCGTCGGGCGTCATCCGGCTGTTTTTCGCCGGCGGCGCGTCGATCGCGCTCGACGTCGAATGCGTCGAGGCGCAACTTTGCGACGTCGGTCCGCGCTGGAAGGTCGCCGCCCGGCCGAGCCATGATTTCAGCGGCGAACTTGACGAGCACGCTCCCCGAGGGCCATGACAGCCGGACTTCCCGGCTGGAGAGGATCATGACCCTGCGTTTGGACGCTGCGGCGCCCGATTTCGAACAGCGTTTCGCGTCGCTGCTCGCTATGAAGCGCGAGGCGTCGCAGGATGTCGACGACACAGTGCGCGGCATCATCGAGGACGTCGTCGCCCGCGGCGACGCGGCGCTTGTCGACTATTCCAAGCGCTTCGACCGCATCGACCTTGAGGCGACCGGCATCGCCGTCTCCCGCGAGGAGGTCGCCGCGGCGGAAGCCAAATGCTCCGCAGAGCAGCTCGCGGCCCTCGATCTCGCGCTCGATCGCATCACCACCTTCCACGAGCGGCAGAAGCCGCAGGATCTGCGGTTTCGGGACGCCGCCGGCGTCGAACTCGGCTGGCGCTGGACTCCGCTCGACTCGGTGGGCCTCTACGTGCCCGGCGGCACCGCCGCCTATCCGTCTTCCGTGCTGATGAACGTCGTGCCGGCGAAGGTCGCCGGCGTAAAGCGCATCGTCATGGTCGTTCCGACGCCCGGCGGCCATGTGGAGCCGCTGGTGCTCGCCGCCGCCAAGCGCTCCGGCATCGACGAGATCTATCGCGTCGGCGGCGCGCAAGCCGTGGCGGCGCTGGCCTATGGCACGAAGACGATTGCGCCCGTCGTCAAGATCGTCGGGCCGGGCAACGCCTGGGTGGCGGCGGCAAAGCGCCGCGTCTTCGGTCAGGTCGGCATCGACATGATCGCCGGCCCTTCTGAAGTGCTGATCCTCGCCGACGCGAGCGCCAATCCCGACTGGATCGCGGCCGACTTGCTTGCGCAGGCCGAGCATGACGAATCCGCGCAGTCGATCCTGATCACCGACGACGCTTCGCTCGCCGACGCGGTCGTCGTCGCCGTCGAACGGCATCTCTCGACGCTTTCGCGCAAGGAGATCGCCGGCGCCTCCTGGCGTGACTATGGCGCGACGATCATCGTGAAGACGCTCGCCGACGCGCTTCCGCTCGCCGACCGCATCGCCGCCGAACATCTTGAGATAATCAGCGAAGACGCCGAGGACCTCGCCGCGCGCATTTCCAACGCCGGCGCCATCTTCATCGGCGCCTATACGCCAGAAGCCGTCGGCGATTATGTCGGCGGCTCCAACCATGTGCTGCCGACGGCGCGCTCGGCGCGCTTTTCGTCAGGTTTGAGCGTGCTCGACTTCGTCAAGCGCACGTCGATCCTGAAATGCGACGCGGACTCGCTGCGCGCCATCGGCGCCGCCGCCGTCACCCTCGGCGAGGCCGAAGGCTTGCAGGCCCATGCGCGTTCAGTGTCGATCCGCCTCAATCAGCTCGAGGCGTGAGGGTGGAGTCAAACGAGTCGAAGCGGCTGATCTCCGTCACGCTCGACGAAAATTCGATCGGCCGCGGCTCGGCGGATCAGGAGCATGAGCGCGCCATCGCGATCTATGATCTCATCGAGGAAAACAGTTTCGCGCTGATTGGCCATCATGGCGGACCTTATGAGCTGCTGATCTCGCTCGTTGACGCCAAACTCGTATTTAAGATTTGCGACGCGGAGGGCGTCTGCCTCGTCACGCACATTCTCTCGCTGACGCCTTTCAGGCGCATTCTCAAAGATTATTTCATGATCTGCGAAAGCTATTACGCGGCGATCCGCCATGCGACCCCCAGCAGGATCGAGGCGATCGACATGGGGCGTCGCGGCCTCCATAACGAAGGCGCGCAGCTTCTCCTCGAACGCTTGAAAGGCAAGATCGACACAGATCAGGATACGGCGCGCCGTATCTTTACGCTGATCACGGCGCTGCACTGGAAGGGCTGAGCGCCGCGCTCGGTCGCCAAGGATGAGAGCGCTGCGCGGCGCAGCGCTCGGCGCTGTCACATTGTCATCATGGAATCATCCGCATGGGCAAAAGTAATTCGGATCATTTCGCCGAGCTGCGGCTGTCAATGGAAGCGGAAGGCGGCGAACTTCTGCGCGCCTTCGTTCGCGAAGCGTCGCTGGTCGAAGGGGTTCCGCCGATGACCGCGAGCCTGATCGCCGCCGACGCCGCGCAAACATGGCAGATTCTCTGCGGGTCGCGCACGAGCGCCGAGCGCGCCGCGGTTCTTCTGTCCTCTTCCAAAGGCGAGGCGCGCGCACGGATTCTGCTCAACGGCCATTCCCGGTTTTCCGCCGTCGTTGGTTCGCTCAGCGCGCAGCTGCGGCGAGATGCGGGATTGTCCTACCGGGAACGCGGCGTCGACGGATGGGAGATCACGATCCATCGCGGTTTCGACCCCTCTCGTGAAGCGACGGAACATAACGAAGAGCCGATTTCTGAAGCCGCGGAGACCACGGAAACGGTGCGGATCGACGTGCCTGAGCAGAGCGACTCGGCGGCGATCGCGCGCTGCTTTCTGGCGGTCTACGGACACAATTACGTTCACCGGGAAGTCTTTTCCCCGCACCGCTATTGGCGGAAGGTCGAAAGCGGAGAGCTCATTCCGGTCGTGACCCGCGATGCGCGCGGCGAGGTCATCGGCCATGTCGCGCTCGAGCGCGAGCCCGGCGCGGCGATCGCCGAACGCGGCGAAGCGGTCGTGCTTCCGTCCTACAGGGGACGTCATCTCCTTGAGCGCATGACCGAGCGGTTGACTGACGAGGCCGCCAAGCTCGGGCTCGTCGGGATCTACGCCGAGCCGGTGACGACGCATACATTCTCCCAGCGCAACGACGAGCGGGCCGGCATGCCGACATGCGCGATCCTGCTCGGGGCGGCGTCCGAGTCGCTGCATTCCAAAGACTTGCCTGTGCCGACGGCCGGACAGCGCCAGAGTTTTCTGCTGACGTTCCGCTTCCTGCAGACGGCGCGGGAATGCGAGATCGTCGCGCCTCCGGCGTATCGCGACGTCATGACGACGACATACGGCCGTCTCGGCGTTGGCGTTTCGCTACGCGAGAGCGCAACGCCAACAGAAACTCGGTCGATGACGAGCGTCATGGTCAACCCATGGGGCTATGGCAGGATTCGCTTCGAGACGATCGGATCGAACGCCAGCATCGAATTGAGCCAGGCGGTGAGCGACGTCAGCGGGCTCGGCGCGCGCGCCGTGCAGCTTTCCGCGCATGTCGACGACCCGGGCTTGCCGCTCCTGGTTGAGAGCGCGCGCCGCCAGGGATTTTTCTATTGCGGGCTGGCGCCGGCCTTCTCCGAAGGCCGAGATCTGCTGCTGATGCAGCATGTGAGCGAGCCGCTCGACATCAATGAGCTGCAATTGTTCACGGACCATACGAAGGAGCTTGCGGCGTTCATCGAACGAGACCGTCAGTCAGCGCAAAGCCAGCGATGAGAATGCGTGAGCAACGTGGCGCGCCCCCAATCCATTCTTTTCGCCTGCACGCTGAACACGGTGCGTTCGCCGATGGCGGAGGCGATCGCGCGGTATTATTTCGGCCGCGAAACCTATTTCGCTTCCGCTGGCTTGAAGCGCGGCGCCCCTGACCCCTTCGCCATCGCGGCGATGGACGAGATCGGCGTCGACATTTCAGCACATAAGCCGCACACGTTCGAAGATCTCGAAGATTCCAATTTCGATCTGATCGTGACGCTGTCGCCCGAGGCGCATCACAAGGCGCTGGAGTTTACGCGCACGATGGCCGTCGACGTCGTCTACTGGCCGACGTCCGACGCGACCGCCGCGCAGGGCTCGCGCGAGGCCATTCTCGACGCCTATCGTGACGTGCGCGAGCGGCTGACAGGGCGGATCAAGGATCTGCTCGGACACGGTCCGCCGCTGAGCGGATGATTGCGTGTCTGGTGTCTTCCGCTACGTCATTCCCGACGCGCGAAGCGCGATCGGGAATCCACAGTTGCGACGCAGAGAGGATTTGCTCTGGATTCCCGGTCAGGCCTTCGGCCCGCCGGGAAAGACAACCGGCTGCGTATAGAAAAAACCTACAGAGACTGTTTCATCTGCGCGCAGAAGCGCTGCGCAAGGGCGATCAGCGCGCGGTCCGAACCGCGTCGGCCGATGAAAGAGAGCGCAACGGGCGCATCGCTTGTCGGCAACGGAATGCTGATCTGCGGCAGGCCAAAGAAGCTCGCGATGAGAAACAGGCGCATCATCTGATAGCGCTTGGCGTCGAGCGTTTCCTCGCTTTCGGTGAGCAGCGGCGCGCGAAACGGCGCCGTCGGCGACACGAGAAAGCCCTGCGAACCGAGGAGCGCGTCGATTTTCTTGCGCGCCTCCTCGCGGAAGCTTTCAGCGGCTTTCTTTTGGTCGGCTGTGACCTTCGCCGCATAGGCGAAACGCTGCTCGACGCCCTTGCCGAACGTTGGGCTGTTCGCCGAAATCCAGGCGCCATGCGAGGCCCAGGCCTCGAAGGCCTGCATGTTACGGAAATGTCCGAGCGCCGTCTTAAAGAAGTCGTCGCCGAGCGTCGCTTCGCGCCAGGAGCCGAACGCCTTCAGAGCGTCGACGGGATCCGCCGCCGCTGAAGCGAAATCCATTCCGACTCCCGAGAAGGCGTCGGTGAGCAGTACGGCTTCTTTGAGCTCGGCGCTCCCCGCGTTTATCGGCAACAAAGCCTCGCCGACGGAGGCCATGACGCCGATGTCGCGCGCGAACCAGCCGATGGCGTCGAAGGACGGCGCAAGCGGAATGATTCCATCCATCGGCGCTGCGCCATGCGACGCGCGGAAGCCAAAAACCCCGCAAAAGGCCGCCGGCGCGCGGCAGGAGCCCGCGGTATCGGTGCCGATAGCGAAATTGACGAGCCCGGCGGCGACAGCGACCGCCGAGCCTGAAGACGAGCCGCCGGGGTGGCGATTTTGCGCGGCCGGATTGATCGGCGTGCCGTAATGCGGATTGGCGCCGAGCAGGCTATAGGCCATCTCGTCCATTTGCGTCTTGCCGACGAGCCGTGCGCCCGCATCGAGCAATCGGGCGACGACAGGGGCGTCGCGCTCGGCAGGGGCGTGGGTCGCCGCCCACTTCGGATGGCCGTTGGCTGAGACGTTTCCCGCGACGTCGATGTTCTCCTTGACGACGAAGCTCGCGCCGGAGAGGCGTCCCGGGCTTTCCGTGCTCCGGTTGAGAACGACGGACAGCGCGCCGAGATCGTCCTTCATCGCGGCATCCTTCCTTCCGGCGGGTCTATAGGCGGGCGCGGCGGGACTCCAAATAGCGCCTGATGGGCGCGACTATACTGAAGAATGTGGCGAGACAAAATGCAGACGCCGCGGGGAGACTGCTGTTGCGCCATTCGCAGGCTTACGCCAGATTGTCCGCGCGGCGTGCGACCATTGGAGACGCAACATGGATGAGTTCGGCGGGGGCTTTATACGCAACGTCATGATTGGCTTTGCGCTGGCTTTGGCCTTTTCCATCATCTACGTCTGGTACACGCGATAGGAGACTGTCGCGCGCTTAGGGACGGTCGCGCGGCGTTAGAAGATCTGCGGCTTGGCGATCATCAGCCATATGATCGTCATAACGGCGCCGAACGCCGGAAAGCCGAAAGCGAACCACCACCAGAAAAATCGATGATAGATCTGCGGCAGCGGCTGGTTCGCCGCTACCGCGGCTTGCGCAATATCGCGGATACGCATCTGCATCCACACGACAGGCAACCAAAAGGCGCCGGTCAAAAGATACAGCGCGATTGACAGCGCGACCCAGCCTTCCGTGAGCGAATAGCCGGCCAGCCATGTGAGCGCGACGCCGGTGATGGGCTGAACCACCACGGCCGAAGTGGTAAAGACGAAGTCCGCGATCACAACAATACGCGCGACCCCGGCGATGACCGGCGCGGAGCGGGAGAAATGCGCCATCAGCATGAAAAACGCGATTCCGGCGCCGGTGCCAAGCAAAACTGCCGCGCCGATGATGTGAATGTATTTGAGGAGGAGATAAATCACCGGTCGTCGACGATCGCCAGAGAAACGACGTTCAGCACCATCACAGACCAAATTTTGAGCATTGGGCCCAGAGGGTCCCGCCAGAGTCGCGGCACGAGGATGGTTCCGAGGATGAGGTAAACGAAGGATAGGACGAGCGCGGCGAGGAGCGCAATCTTCGATGTGCGGCGAAAGGCGATGGCGACGCCGATAATAAGATCGGACGTGGCGCCCGCGATCACGGCCAGCGGCACGATTGGGCCCGACAGTCCGCCCTCGTACAAAAGCCCGAGCCCGATGTCCCATCCCGGTCCGTAAGAGACGAGTGCGGTCGAAATCCAGAAGAGCGCCGTAACGGCGAAAATGAGCGGCTTGAGCGCATAGATGCGCGCAAACCATTTTTCGCGCACGTCGGCGGGCTCGGCCATAAGCGCCGTTTCAAGCGACTGCGGTTTGATGCCCGTCGTGTCTGTCCATTGCATGGGATCGCCGATGGCGCCGCGCACCATTTCCTGTTTGGCGATGCTGCGTATCGGCGTGCGCCATCCCAGCCAGGCGAGAAAATCACCGAGGCGGTACATCCCGTCGATCAGCCAGTCGGGGACGTCAACGAGCAGGGCGGGACGCCATCCGAGCCATTTGCGATAGATCGCGACGACCTCGTTGAACGTCAGGCGCTGCGGTCCGACGAGTTCGAGCTCCACGCGCGCGGGCGCTGAGGGCGCGAGGAAGAAAAGCACCGTCGCCACGACGTCGTCGAGTTGGACGATCTGCAGTTCCCCCGCGTCCCGGAAGCGGGGGAGGATCGGCAACGCCGCCAGTCCCCGAAACAGTGCGCCACCGCCGTAAGCTCTGCGCCCCAGGACCACGGAAGGCCGCAAGATGACCCAGTCGAGTCCCGTCGCCTTTAGGGCGGCGTCGCCTTCCGCCTTGCTCTTTGAGAATTCGCTCGGCGTCTCGCGGTCGACGCCGACGGCGGAGAAATGAACGACGCGTTTGACGCCTGCCTGTTCGCAGGCCGCAAACAAGGTGGCTGGGCCATGGCTATGCGCGGCGTCAGTGGAATCGGAGCCGCTTCCGCCAAGCACCCCCGCGCAATTGACGACGGCGTCGACGCCAACGAGATGGGGCATCCATTCTTGCGCGGAGTCGACGCTTCTCAGATCGATCGACACCCATTGCGCCTGAGGAAATTGTCGCCGGACATTGGCGCGTCCGCGCGACACGGCGATCACCGCATGGCCGGCTGAGAGAAGTTTTGCGAGAATGCTTGAGCCGATGAGGCCGGTGGCGCCGATCAGAAGAACTTTCATTGGCCCGCCTTGGCTGGTCTTTCGTAATTGATTACGCGATGCGCGGACGGAACCCAGCCCGTCACTGCCGCAAGCTATGGTAGAGTTTCATATAGGGCGACTCACGAACAAGGCGTCTGTGCAAGGCGCGCCGACTTCAAATCGCCGTTGGACAATCCGCGTTGGCAAAAGTAGCGCATAAGCCGGCGCTGACCACGCCGGGCCGCCTAGCGCAGCATTTTATAGATGATGCCGAACAGGCTGGCGTTGACCGTCGCCAAAAGGAACAGGATCAGTGCCGTCTCTGCGAGCCGAGGCATGGCGCGCCTCACATATTCAGGTTGCGGAATCGCAAGCTACCTAGCGCGGCCGCGCGCAGCGACAATGCGCATGCAGACGATCTCGCGCGGAAGTTCAGAACGCCGCGCCGGCCTCGTGCGTGTGCTCGAGAGGGCGGCCAGCGTAGAGCTTGCGTCGTGGCGTTCCGTTCACCGTTGCGGGGCTTGCGTCGAGCGGCGCCGCCGGGGCGCCCGCTTCCACTTGAGCTGACGTGAGTGAGCGGCGTGTCTCGGAAGGCGCGCGCACGCCCTCAAGACGAGCCGTGATGTTTCTGCATCACTGCTGAGAAAAAAATGCATGAGAGAATGGCGCGCCATTTCATCGGCTTGCCGACACGCAATTTGACGCGTACTCTCGGAGAAGTTCTCGCAGGGCGCGGTCGAGCTGGCTGATGGCTCTCGCGCCCGCTCGGCATGACCCTTCGCAGTGATAGCCCGAGTTTGCTGCGGAGTCGGCGATGTCATTTCGCTTACCCTTGGTCTGCTTTCTTAGTGCAATCTTTGCGGCGCCGCCTTCGTTCACCGCACTGGCGCAAACCGCGCTCCCCACAATCCAAGTCGGCGGACGTCGGACTGCTCCAGCCGCCCGTTCTCACGCGCCCGCGCCAGGACCCGTAGCGCGCGCTCGTACGACTCCGCAGCCGCCGCGCGCTTCGCCGGTCGTCGCTGCGGTCAGTCGACCACCGGCGGAGCCTTCCGGACCCCAGCCGCCGCCGATCACAGCCTCAAGCGAGAAATTCTTCACCGGCAAGGAAGTCAACGCGCTTCCCTTTTCTCGCCCCGGCGATGCGCTGGAAATCGTGCCCGGACTCGTCGTCACCCAGCACAGCGGCGAGGGCAAGGCCAACCAATATTTCCTGCGCGGCTTCAATCTCGACCACGGCACCGATCTCGCGCTCTATCTCGACGGCATGCCGCTGAATATGCGCACCCATGGCCATGCCCAGGGTTACGCCGACAGCAATTTCCTGATTCCCGAACTCTTGTCGTACGTGCTCGCCCGCAAAGGTCCCTACGACGCGCAGGACGGGGACTTTTCGTCGGCCGGCTCGATTTACATGCAATACAAAGACACAATCGACAAAGGCTTCTTTCAAGTCACTGGCGGCAGCTTCGGTTACGCCAGGGCTCTCGCCGTCGCCCCTTACCGAGATTTCGCCGGCGGCTCCGCCTATGGCGCGGTCGAGGCGCAATATTACAACGGTCCTTGGGAGCGTGGCGACAATATGCGACGCCTCAACAGCGTGTTGCGCTGGTCGCGCGGCACGCAGGAAGACGGCGCCTCCGTGACCTTCATGGGCTACGCCAACAAATGGTACGGAACGGACCAAATTCCGAGTCGCGCGGTCAGCGCCGGGCTGTTGTCATTATGGGGCACGATGGACCCGACCGCCGGCGGCGCGACCTCGCGCTTCTCGCTCTCGTCGCGCTGGAGTCAGATTGAGGGCGATCACGCCACGCGCGTCGAGGCCTATGTCGTGCGCTCGACATTGGATCTCTACAGCACTTACACCTATTTCCTGGCGCATCAGAATTTGGGCGACCAGATTCGTCAGTTCGACGATCGCACCATCGTCGGCGTCAACGCCCAGCATGCGATCAGATGGGCCGACGTGAATGGCGCGCCCATTGAGACGCGCATCGGCTTTCAGGGCCGCTACGACGACATTCGTCTGGGATTGCAGGAGAGCGTCCGTCGACAGCTCTACGATACGCTCAGCAACAATGCCGTCGGCGAAGGCAGCATCGGCGTCTGGACTGACACGGCCGTGCGCTGGACGCCCTGGCTGAAGACTGTCGCCGGCGCGCGCTTCGACTATTACAACGCCGCCGTCAGCTCCCGCCAAACGCTGTTGGACGCGCCGAAACTTGTTACGAGCGCCGGCCTGCCGGCGTTCCTTCTCACGGGACCGTTCAACCAGGGCGTCAAGAATGCGGCGCTGTTCAGTCCGAAGCTCTCGATCATCGCCGGCCCCTTCTACAAGACGGAATTCTACGCCAATTACGGCGAAGGCTTCCACTCGACCGACGCGCGGGGCGCGGTGCTGCGAGTCTCCACATCCGAACTTGCGGACAATGACGGCTTGCTTCAGTCCGCTGCAATTCCATTGCTCGTAAAATCGCGCGGCGCTGAGATCGGCGCCCGCACTAAATTCATCGAAGGCCTCGATTCCAGCATCAGCCTGTTTTGGCTCAATCTCGAATCAGAAAACCAGTTCGTCGGCGACAGCGGCACGACGATCTTCGGTCGCCCCAGTCGCAGATTTGGCCTCGAATTCGCCAACAAATACGCCCCGAACAGCTGGATCAGATTTGACGGCGATGTCGCGCTCGTGCAGGCGCGCTATCGCGGCGTCGACGTTGCCCAGACCTTGGCGTGGCTCGATTTGCTCGCGCCGGACGCCGTGCCCTACGGAACATTTCTTGGCAATGCGCCGGGGAACTATTTACCGAATGCCATAGCGGTGACGGCGATGGGCGGATTGGAGCTCGGCGAAGCGACCGGATGGTTTGGGGCGCTGAAATATCGCTACTTCGGGTCCAGGGCCTTAACCGAAGACGGCTATTTCAATTCGCCGGCGACCGGAACGTTGAACGCGCGACTTGGCTATCGATGGTCGGACGGCTGGCGGCTGCAGGTCGACGCCTTCAATATTTTCAATTCGCGTTCCGACCAGATCACATTTGCATATGGCTCGCTCTTGCCGAGCGATCCGCTTTACCTGCAATGCGCTGCTGGGATCGCCCCCGCCCAAGTCTGCGGCGTCGGCGTCATGGACCGCCATCTCAAGCCGCTCGAGCCCGCCGCTGTGCGCGTGACGCTGAACGGCCCGCTCAACTTCGATGCTTCGCTCGCCGGTCTGCCTGATCGCGCGGGGCTTTTCTCGCAGCAGCCGAACTGATCGCCGCCGGCTCCAGCCTGCATGATGCGCCGGTCCTACGCCTCAGCGACGCCCTCGGAGCTAAGATCGACGAGTGTACGCAGGCGCAGGCCGCGCCCGTGGATTTAATGGCAGGGCGGTGGGCGCGTCTCTGCCCCACTAAGCCGCAAGAGGGGGCGCCTCCGTTCGTCGCCGAATACTGAACCACAAGGTTCGCGTTAGGACGCACATGCAGCTTTGCGACGGAGTTGTAGCGTCTCCAAGCCGAATTCGGCGACTCTCGCGTACACGGTCACGAGCGCATCCTTGGCGGCTTTTCATGCTGCAATTTAGCGCAACTACGGCACCCCACCAAGAAGTTAGAAGCGGTAAAACAGAGGCTGGCCAACGGAATCGCAAAAGGACGGGCGCCGCTAATTGCGCGAAGCGCCGACGTCGCGGCAGCCGATTTTTGTCGTTGGCGCGACATGTTGACGAAGCAATATTGCAGAGTTTTGGGGGCAGGCCACATGCTTCTTCTTATTATTATTTCTGAAGCTGTCTGCACCGTAGCAGCGGTGATGCAGCAGATGGCGCGGACCCTTCAGCGCCTCGGCGACTGGCTTTATAATATCGCGACCGGAAAGCGCTTCTATAATTACACGCCGTGGGATCACAACAGGCCGGTTTGGAGCGATGTGTTCTACCGCTCGTACGGCGAAGCGCAGTGGCACAAGCTGCATCCCAGGTCAGCGGGCGCCGCCGCCGACGTCCGCACCCCCGCGAACGCAGAGAGAACGCGCGACTCTAAATCAGAGGCGCAAGTCGAAAATGCTCACGCCCCGATCCAATCGCCGGAGCGTTTATTTTTGTAGAAATTTCAGCCGCCACTTAAATGGTCGGAGTGGCGGGATTCGAACCCACGACCCCTTGTCCCCCAGCCTTAACGACGCATCCGAGCCAAGCCGCGCGATTCCGCAACACGCCGTAAAACAACTAGTTCTCGGCGTGTAGCGCGGTTACATTCCGCCCCTCTCTGCCCCATTCGGCAAAAATTTCTAGCCCGGGGGCTAGAATCGACCTACCGTAACAAGGGATCGAGGACACAAGGGGTTGTGGGACAGTGGCGGAGATTTTGACCGAGCAAACGATCAAGGGATTGAGCGTCCCTGAGGGCGCGCGCGCCGAAATTTCCGACATCCGCTGTCCAGGGCTGCGGCTGCGCGCGTCTGCCAACTCGAAGGCGTGGTATTTCGTCGGCGCGACCGAACGAGGCGCCAAGGTGGCCCGCGTGAAGCTCGGACGCTGGCCGGCGATGACCCTTGCAGTTGCGCGGCGGCGGGCCGACGAAACACGTGCCGCGCTCGCGGACGGCGCTTCGAAGGCGCAACCAAACGGGGACGATCTCACCTTTCAGGCGCTCGCAGATCGTTACCTTGAGCAGGCGAAGCGACGAAAAGCCTCCTGGAAACAGGACGAAGCTTTCCTAAAAAGGGCGACGACAACGCTCGGAACGCGGCGAGCGAACAGCCTCACGCGCTCCGACTTCGCCGAGCTATTGCATGAGGTCGCCGCGACGGCGCCGGTCTCAGCCAATCGAATGCAGACGGTTTTGCGAACAATGATGGGCCACGCCGTCGACGACGGTCTCTTGCTTGCTAATCCGCTGGCGGGCGCGCGCAAGATTGGCGGAAGAGAAAAGGCGAAGGATAGGGTCCTTTCCGACCAAGAGATTGAAACGCTATGGCGTGCCTTGGACGACGACGAAGCGCCTGCAGCGTTGACGATCCGAATGGCGCTTCGAACGATTCTCTTGACCTGCGCGCGTCCTGGCGAAGTGGCGGCCATGCGACGCGATGAGTTGTCGGACATCGACGGAAAGGCTCCGGCTTGGCTGCTGCCCGGCGAGAGGACAAAGAACGGTCGCGCCCATCTTCTTCCATTGTCGGGGCTCGCCGTCGAGACGATCAAGACCGCGATGCAAGCGACAGATGCGATTGGCGCGGGCGAGTTTGCCTTTTGCTCCAGATATGAATCTGCGGAGCCGATCGCGCGCCACAGCCTTTCGCAGGCGACGCGGCGCATCTGCGCTCACTACAAGCTCGCAGCCTTCACGCCGCATGATCTCCGGCGGACGGGCGCGACACTCGCGCGTGCCGAAGGCGCGCCGCGCGATGCAGTCCAAGCGCTTCTCAACCACCTGCCAGATGACGTGACGAGCGTTTACGATAGATATTCGATGCAGGCCGAAAAGCGTGATGCTGCAGAGCGTTTGGCGCAGCGGCTGTTGCGCATCGTCACCGGCGAACAGAAAATTCTCGCCACAACGGATTGACGCCGCGCGCTGCCGCATGTTACGCGGCCAAAATTGATTGGCGCGAGTCACGACCGCGCCACGCCCGCAACGCCGAGTTGCGGGGAGGGGTCTTCGATGAGCCGGTTAAATGTCCCGGCGCCCCTGGCCGACCGATAAGCGACATCGGCGCATCAGGTGATCGTTAACGAGCAGCAAGGCGCGGCTCGGGAGCGGTCCCTTGAATCGCGCCTATGGACTATCGGTCATGAAGTTCAACAATGACAAAGGCGGCGCTCCAGCGCCCGGCGATCACAGCCTTTCGCGCGTCTATGACGCGGGAGATTTGGCCCAATACTTCCATGTCGACACAGACACGATCAGCGCATGGGCGCGCAACGGCGTGTTGCCGCCGCCGTTGCCGCTACCAAGCCGAAAGCGCCGTTGGGCGGGTCCGGTAATCGAGGCGTTTCTGCGCGGGGAGGCTGCCTGATGTCGACCTCCTCGCACAGTCATTTTGACGCCGATCTCACCGCCGCGCGCGGCGCCGAACCGTTGTCGGACGCGCATCGTCGCGCACTCGAACTCCCGCCACGCACATACATCGTCAACGTCGCTTCTGCAGACGCGGACGGCTTTTCGGTCATGGGCGGCAACGTCGACGTTCACGGGTATGCGAAGTTTCTGCTCCAATTGCACGCCGAGCGCGTCGCGCGCGTCGCACGAATCGTTTCGATCCTTAACGGAGAAGCGGCGCTCGATCTTTACGAGGGTCCGCGCCTTGTCAGTTTCGTCGCCGGCTTGCGCAAGGGGGTGCCGCGGGTGCTGACCAAGGCGTTGCACTTGCTGCCTGATGCGCACCCCTTGGGCGTCGCCGACGCACTGGAGTTTGCGTTGCGCGACCTGCGCACGTGGCGTCGCGAAAGACCCGAGCCAACGCGGGAACTCTTGTGTCGGAATATCAAAAAGGAGATCGCCAGATGATCACTTCAAACGCGACTCCTCGCCCTTCAGAGGCACAGGTCTACAACGCGGCTATTGAAGCTTGCGCAAATTACCACGATCGCGCGCACCAAATTTGGTGCGCTGATCTACTCGAACTGCCGACCGAGTATTTTGCATCAGTGCATACCGCAGTGATCACAGACACCCGAGCGTCGCCGTTCGAAATCGCGCTGGTGAACTTCGTGCGGGGGCTGCGCGCAAAATATTTCGGCGAAGCCAACACACCCAAACCGCTACACTGAAAGGAGACACAATGAGCAACACCCATCTCGTGCCTCTAGAGTCGAACTGCGGCGAGCATGTTGTGCTCATCGCCGCCGACAACATAGATACCGTCCACGCGTCGTATGTCGACGAGCGCGGGTGTCATCCTGTGAGCTTGAAGCGGAAGCATCCTGCCGAACTGTCGTTGCGGTTTCTGCATCACCTGCATCCGGCGCCGGCCGATCACGTGTCCAGATTCGACCTCGCGCCTCCAGGCTCGCCGCCACGATCGGCGGCAAGGCCCGAGGACTTGATCGACTCGCGCGACTATTCACCTGAAGTGTTCGCCGATCTCGCCGAGGTCGAACATTTGAAGGCGATTGCGCGGCGTTTGCGTGAGCATTCCATCTCCGATGGCAAGAAAATCTCTACGCAGGAAGCATGGATTCGCGCGAATGAGTTTCGAGCGCGCGCTCTTGGCGTTTCCGAGGAAGAGATCGCCGCGGCTCGGTCGGAGTTCGAAGCCTGGGCAGCCGGCAATTGAAACAAAAGCCCGGCGGCGCGGGGGCGCGACCGGGCGTCGAATTCGAACAGGATACGAGGGCTCACCTAGTGATCCACAAAACTGATGTCAATGATTCTCGACCGGGCGACGCCGATCTTCTCGCGCGACTTCTCGCGCTAATGGCGCCGTCTGATGTGACGATCGCAGCAGCACAAAGCAATCCGGCTTTGCGACGCCGGCACAATCGCGATCTCGCATTGGGGCTCGCCGCGGCCGGGTTGTGGGTCATCCCGTGCGACGCCAACAAGGTCCCGCTCGCTAAAGAGTTTCCGACGAAGGATGTCGACCTTCCGGCGGCGCCAGATGGAATTGATCCGACCTACTACGGCGCAACGAGAAATCCCGAAAAGATACGCGCTTGGTTCGCGGATGGCCGCATGGCGTATCCAGGGATCAGCGCCGGCCCTTCAGGTTTTGTCGTCATCGATGCTGACGCAAAGCTTGATGGCCCAAACAAGCTTGCCGCATGGGCGGAACGCAACGGAGTCGACCTGAAGCAGTTCCCATGCACGCTAACGCAATCGGGAGGCGCGCATTTCTATCTCCCGAATGTCGATTTGCAGCACGGCTGTGCTGCAGGAATCTTCAAGCGCGAGTGCGGGTCCGATGTCAAAGGGAATGGCGGATTCGTGCTGGCGCCCGGAGCCGTTCTTGATGCGAAGGACGAGGCAGGCAGGCCGGCAATCAAGGTCTACCGCGCAGACCTCGCACATCCGCTGCTCAGTGCATATGATCCAACGCTGGAGGAAGCACCTGCTGCGATTGTCGCTGCTCTCAAATCTGCGCCTCAGTCGGCAAAGAACGAGAGATCACGCGAACACGAGCTGATCGAAACGCTTCGCTCTGACGATTGGCCGGACGGGGCCGATCTAATCGACGATGTCGACGGCAGATATGATCTGAGTCGGCTCGCCGCGAAGGACGCTCGCCTGTGCAATTTATTGGCGACAGGCGGAGACATGACGCTCAGCGAAAACCGCTGGCACCTCGCGCTCGCCCTGTGGGGCGAATATGGCGATGTCTTCACGATCACTGACTTCGCAGCGCTCCTCGAACACCTGAACTCCGAAGGCGCGACAGAGGGCCGGTTCGGAACCTTTGTGGGGGATGAAGCGCCACGGGAAGGCGAGTTCTCCTATCGCTCGCTCGCACGTGACTTCTACCGCAGCGAAGCGGCTGGCCGTGCGGGACATATCTCGGACGGCTCCGCCTTCACGGCGATTGACGACGAAGACGACGACAATTCCAGCAATGGGGTCAAGAAGGTCATGCTTCACGCCGGCCAAGACAATTCGAACGCCACCAAACTATTGAATGCGATCGATGGAAAAATTCCGCTTTATGTCCGCGGGCGGTCACTGGTCACGGTTGCGTCGACATCTGCGCAATCCCGACCTCAACTGCCTGGAGCAGATCATACGCCGCACGCTCACGAGACGGCGGCCTTCGTTCCTGTGTCGCCCGATTGGCTTGTCGCGAAGTTCGCCAAGCACGCCGACTGCCGGCGCATGGATCACACCGGGAAAATTCGCGCAGCATCGCCGCCACACCATGAGACGAAGCTGATCGTTGCTGCTCCAGATACATGGGGCGTCCCGCCCGCATTCCAGATCGCGGAAGCCCCATATCTCCTACCATCGGGACGCATCGTGACAGAACAGGGATACGACCCTGAGACGTTAATCGTCCTTCATTCGAGTGTAGCGCTACAACCGAACCCGCCCGAGAATCCGACGAAGCAGAATGCGCACGAGGCTTTGGCCTTCATTGAAGACCTGTTCGAGGAATTTCCATTCGTTGACGACGCCAGCAAATCGGTCGCATTAAGTCTCGTGCTGACGACTTTGACACGCAATCTCATGGACGTTGCGCCGCTTCACGCCATTACAGCGCCGGCGCCGGGAACGGGCAAATCGGAGCTTGCCGCAATCGCTACTCGTATCGCGCAGGGCCGGGAGCTTCCTGCGATGGCTGCAGGCGCAAACGAAGAAGAACTGGCCAAACGCATCGACTCGGCCATGCTGGCGGGATACCCCATCATCGCTCTGGATAACGTCAACGGCGTCTTGCGTGGGGACGCCCTATGTCAAGCAGTCACGGCTCCAAACTACCAGTGTCGTCGCCTTGGCAAGTCCGAGAACGTCGAATGCGTGAACCGATCCACGATCGTGGCGACCGGCAACAACGTCCGTTTGCCAGACGACATGATCCGGCGAACCCTGCTGTGCTCTCTTGATGCGGGAATGGAGCGGCCGGAACAGCGCGTGTTTAAACAATCGGCGGCGGAGTTACGGGATCGCATCGGTAAACAGCGGGCGGGGCTGATCGGAGCAGGACTCACAATCGTTCGCGCGTTTATTCAGGCGTATCTCCGAGGGGAAGCAAAGCCGGCCAACGATTTTCCAGGCTTCAGCTTCTGGAGCTTCTACGTTCGCTCGCCGCTGATCTGGCTCGGCAGGGCAGACCCCATCGCCACTCAATTGACGGTCGCAGCGGATGATCCTGAAGCACAACGCCGGGCAGCCATATTCCAGGCGTGGAATGAACTGACCGGCGGCGAACCGTCTCGCGTTCGAGATGTCCTCGACAGGGGCTCCGCCTTCACGCCGGCGCCCGAGGACGCAGAAGCAGAGGCAATCGAGCGCGAGCGTGCGGAGGCCCGCGCGGTTCTCCTGGAGCTCCCCAAGGCTCCTGGCGCTCGTGGAGAGGACGCGGGCAAGCATGCGCTCGGCAACTACCTGCGAAAACACAAGGGCGTGATTGCCGGGGGGCTGCGGCTGATCGACGGCGGCCGAGATCGCAAGGGCGTCCAGACGTGGCGCACGGTTCCGGCGTAGCGAGCCGAGATCGATCAGCGATCAGAAGGCCGGACGCGTGTCGTCTGGCCTTTTTTAATGCGACCGCCGCGACCGACTACGTTTAGCCCCATAGGCGCCGGGACTGCCGGGACATGCCGGGACTCTTTCCTCAGTTTTTGAATCTTATTATTGGAGAGACATGATTCATGAATCACACATTACATGTGTAATTAGAAGGTTCGCACGCTGAGATAGTAAAAGAGTCCCGGCAGTCCCGGCAGACGTCAAAAAGAAAAGCTAAACCAACGAGATGGGGCGCCGGGACTGCGTTTTTGGAGTCCCGGCACTGTCCCGGCATGTCCCGGCAAAAATTGATATCGAGGACGTGGACCTTCAATCGTCCAAGCAATGACCGCCGTCCTCATCCCATGACCGCGGTTCTGTCAGGTCCATCCAATGGCCACCGTCATCATCCGCCAAAGGCGCATCATCGTCATCAAGCCCAAACAGCGAGCGCAGGTCCGGCGGAGTTTTAATGGGCCGTGTAGGGTGGAAGTCGGCGGCCTTGAACAGGACGCAATCGCGCGCCGGATCGGTCGCCTTGGGCGCCTCAGGCTCCAACGCCACGTCCGCATCGATCGCGGGAGAGAATGCCTCGCCAAGCGTCCGCCGCAGAGCTTCCGCCGATGCGGTTGCATCTGCTCCCCGCCAATCATCGGCGGTAGGCGAGGAGTCGACGCGGGCGCCGCGCGCCTGCATGACGTTGTAGAGCGCGAGCGCCTTTATCTGCCGCAGACCCGTTGGCCGGTAGCTCGCGGCGCGCAAAGCTGCTGGCGAAGGCGTGCTCGGCGCGCACCATTCGAGCCACGCGATTGCCAAATCCTTCAACCCGAGGGCGCGCGCTTGTTCGATGAGATCAACGGGAATGCCGCTAGGCGTTTTTGCTCTCGGCTTGCGACCGGCGCCAGGACGGGCGCCACCGCGTTTCGATGGAATCTTGATCAAATCCATCCGACAAAACCTCCAAAATATTTGAAAACCACAAGAGATGCTGACGGCAAAACCGCCCATATTTGCTCATCTGAACACCGTTCATATAGGCGGCCAGATTTGATTTGTCAAAGCATTTGAAAAAATATCGGCGGAAACGACCTATAGGGTAGAGGAGCAACTCCCACGCTCCCGCGCCTTCCGGCCAGACGGCCGATGCGGCGCCGATCTTCTCTCAGCAATCTTCCTGTGCGCTGGCGGTCCAACCGCCGAGCGCTCATTGCCGTTGGACATCAGATGCAATCGAACCACGATCCGGCCGATCTGCTCGGCCCGGCGACACTGCACGCCTATTCCTCGCTGGCGAGGCTCGCCGACGACACCGCACAAGCGCACGCTCGATACATGAGTCCTCCACCCGAGACCGAACCGAAGTTCAATCTGCGGGGTGAGCGCATTCCGGCCATCGGCGAGATATTTCGCGATCTCATTTCAGAGCCGCCGCGGCGCTCGCCTCCAACGCGCATCATCTGCGACTCCCCTTGGCTCAGCATCACCATAGGCAACACAGATGGCGAGCAGTGAGTCATTCACATCGCCGCGCCTAGTCGACGAAGCCTTTCAGAGCAGAGTGCGCCAGAACGCCAGCGTTGCCTTGTGGAACATGTTTCAGCGCGTCGAGATCGAATCCGGCGACAAGGTTCACATCGCTTTGACCGTCGAGACGCCGCGCGGAACAATCGTCGACCGCAGAAGCTTCGTCGCGCCAACACGGATGGAAAAGTGAGATGGGCGACATCGGCTTAAAGGTCGAGTTCGATACGAGGCAATTCGAGAACGTCCTCGATCTCGCGTCGCGAGAGACGCGCAACGCTTTGCGCCGATCCGTCGACAGAGCGGCAAGGACCGCGCGCAGAGAGACTATTCCGATCATGGCGGCCGATATCGGCGTCCCGAAAAGCGTCTTTGCCAAAGCTACTCCGCCGGTCAAAGGTTCGACGCAGAGCAACCTATCAGCGACGTGGGCGGTATCGAAGGCGCGCATAAGCGCGCTGAAGGTAGGGAAGCTCCAGCCGGGGCCGTCCAAGTTGCGGGGCTCGTTTCTCGGCTCAACGTTCCGTCTCACGGGTGGCGGATCGTCGTCGCTCAGCATCCCTAAAGCCTTCGTCATGAACGTGAAGGGCGGACCGCTCCTGATGGTGAGAGAAGGCAAAGGCCGCTCGGCGATCAAGGGCGTCTACGCCGAAATGCCGCGGACAGGAATGGAGCAGACACACGGCGCGCCGAGGCTCAAATGGCAAAACGTTGCCGAGCGCGAACTGGCGAAAGAGGTCGCGGCGAACCTTGGTGTAGTTCTCGGCGGCGGCACAGTCCCCACAACCTCACAAGGTGAGTGAGCGGGTCCTTCCAGAGACCCCTAAAACGCGCCGCGGGTCCGCTGCCGCATCATTTTCGTTGAAAACGTTGACGTTTTCGATGGTGTCAAAACTTGGTTCGCGACGGAGTTGTTTAATTCACCTCGACGGCGGTTTGCCCGCCGCAGCCAATTTGGCGTTAAGAGCAGCCTTTCTTGCAGCCGCCAACGCTGGTTTGACGTAGAAGTGATCGAAAACCTCTTCCAGAATTTCTAAACATGACTCTGCTTCCTCAGGCTCTACGTCAATGACCTGAAGAGTAGTCTGATCAGTAATCGGGTGTGCCGAAAAATTCCCAAAGTTGCGAATCAGATCGATGGTTTGCCGTAAGCCCGATGGAATCGCTTTCAGTGGGTTCTGTTCGCTGAATAACGCGTCTATCTGTTGAACTAAGTCTCGTTGGCTGTAACCTTGCTCGCGCAACACAGCCTGCAAACAGCGGCGCGACAAAGCTGCAGAGGCTTTTTCACTAATCGATATAACGGCGCAGGCTTCTTCGTAGTCGTTGGCAACGTGCTTTGGAATTTCCTTTGGGGTTGGCTTTCTAAAAGAATTTCGAGGATACGCTCTTAAACGCTGTTCTTCCTTCCATCCACCGCCAACACGCAAATGGTTTTCAAATAGATCGATAATGGCATTCGTGCAGGATGGGCAAACTGTCGCCACAGCGTCCCAAATTCGGTCTGTCGCTGAGTTTGGCTCGACACTATACGAAACTACTCGGGTTTTTTGCCAAGTATCATGAAAGGCACGTCCACAATGAGGGCAGTCCATCCGTCGATTTCCTAAAGGAGTGAGGGAGCAAACTTGCTAAGCGTTGAGGACCGGGTGCTGCTAATAGATAGCGTGAACAACCACTCATTCTCAACCCAAATAAAATAAACTTGTTGATGGCGAAACATGCATAATTACACTCTCCCGCCCGAGGCGGGAATAACCGAGCTTGCGGAAGCTGCGGGCCTTTCGCGTGACCGAGCGAAGCAGGTCCTCGATACCGCGAAGATCAAACGCGATAAATATCGCAAATATCCAACCGAATTGGCAATGCAGGCTTTGCTCGCGTTCAGCGACGCGGGCAAATCGACGGGCCACGCTCTGAACGGCTACGGCAATCCAGACACGCGCAACGATCACATGCAGGCGCTCGCCGCTGCTCGCGCGACCGCGGAGTCGGCTCGGGCCAGAAAGATCGAACTAGAAGTCGCCAGCAAAGAAGGTCGACTTGTCTCGCGCGAAGCCGTCAACCAAGCGGCCGTCGAGTTCTCGACGCACATCAGGAACGGCTTGCTCGGCTTCCCCGCTCGTATCGCTCACAAACTTGTCGGCGCCGCAGACGCGGAAGCAATCGAGCGCGTCCTGGATGAGGCGATCCGCGAAGAGTTAGCCGCGCTCTCAGATATAGACCTTTACGCACTAAGCGACTGACACCCCATGAAATCGATATATGACGCGTCCGCGATCTTCGCGGCGATGCTGCGCGCGCTCGCGCCTCCGCCCGCTATTAAACCAAGTCAATGGGCGGAACAGAACCTCGTCCTACCAAGAGAGTCGAACGCCCGTCCCGGCAAGCTGCGCCTAGCCAATCTCCAAAAGCAGATCGTCGACGCCGCAGCCGAGCCGACAACGCGCGAACTCGTTCTCATGACCAGTGCGCAGATCGGCAAAACGACCGGCCTTCATTCGATCATCGGTCACGCGATTTGTGGCGAAGGCGGGCCATTGTTGCTCGTCCGACCGGACGAAGGCGATATCGGCTCCTATGTCAAAGAGACGCTCGACCCTCTAATCGCCGCTTCGCCGGCTCTCAGAGGCGCGGTCACACACAGCAACGCGAACCTGAAAACGTTCGCTGGAGGGTCGCTCGCGCTGGCGTCGTCATACAAGGCGCCGCAGCTATCAGGCAAGGCGATCCGGTTCGGCATTATCGATGAACTCGACCGCTGCGCGGTTGTGACCTCGAATGGAGAGGGCAGGCCGGAAGACTTAGTCCGGCGCCGCCTTCATACCTATCGACGTTCATTGCTGTTGCTCGCCAGCACGCCGACGTTTGCCGCGACGTCGCGCATCGCGGCGAATTACGAGCGGGGCGACAAACGGCTTTTCTTCGTCCGCTGCGAACACTGCCACGACGAAGCGCCGATCACGCAAGATCGTCTGCTTTTCGAGCCGGGCAAGCCCGAGGGCGCGCGGCTGTTGTGTCAAGCCTGCGGAGCACTCGCCGACGAAGCCGAGCGCTTGCGGATGGTCGGAAAGGGCGAATTGCGCTCAACCGCAAAAGGCGAGCCGGGCGTCGTCTCGATTCACGCGAATGAGCTTTGCAGCGAATTCAGTTCACTCGCGAAGGTTGCGGCCCAAGTCGACAGCGCCAAATCGCTGGAGCAGAAAAAGTCCGTTCAGAACCTTTGTTTCGGATTGCCTTTCGAGGCGTCTTCCGAAGTCGAGAACGATCCGTCCGCGCTAATGGCGATGGCTGAACCTATCCAAGCCCCATACGACAAATCGATAGACTTCCTGACGTGCGGCGTCGACGTTCAATCAAACCGTATCGAGGCGCAATTCGTTGCTCATCAAGCGTCCGGTCTAGAACGTTCGATCCTGGATCACGTCGTGTTGCACGGCGACACGTCCGGCGCGCAAGTTTGGGATGACTTGGACGGGTTGCTTGGGCGAGTCTTCAAATCGCAGGATGGTCGCGCGCTGGAGTCGCAAGTGACCTTCGTGGACGGCGGGTTCATGACCGAAACCGTTGCGCGTTTTGTGATGCGGCAACGCGCCAAAGGCCGCCGCTGCCATATCACGTTCGGCCGCGCCGGCTTCGATCGCGCCAACGTGAAGGAGGGCGCCAAAATCCGCGGGCTCTTGCGTGGGCTAATCGTTGGCGTCGACAACATTAAGATGAATGTGGCGAAGGCGCTTCAAAGCGGCACGATCAAAACGCCAAATCATCTCGACGCCGATTTCTTCGAACAGCTAAGCGCCGAGCGCCTAGCAGTCAAATATGTTCGTGGGTTTCCTCGCCAGCAATGGGAGAAGTCGCCGGACGTTCGAAACGAGGCGTTCGATTGCCTCGTCCTAGCGGTTGCCGCTGCTTCGCTCGTGAACGGCCGCGCGGCGCCTGCCGACAAGGCGAAAACCCAATCCCTTTCCATCGCCGAGCGCGCTGCTCGGCTCCAATCATTGCATACCAGAAAGGCTGCTTAAGCCCATGTCTGAACCGAAGATCACCAAGCCCGTCGCAAAGACTGAGGCGACCGTCCGCGCCGAAGAACGGATGCGCTTTAAGGCCATCATGGAGAGCCCGGAAGCGCAGGCGCGTCCGAAGACAGCGCTAAGGCTTGCCCTATACGGCCAAACGCCGCCGGAGATCATTCGGGAGATGTTGGCCGATCTCCCGGCGGAGAGCCCTTTCCTGGCGGCTATGGAGCGCGAGGGTAGGCCCGGCGTCATCTCGCCACTCGGCGCCGTGGTCGCGTCTGACGATCCGAAAACGGCGCGCTTGGCGGAGATTAGAGAAGCCGCAAACCGGCACAACTTCGCCAAAGGATACATCAGCCCTCAAGAGGCGAAAGCTCGCGGGCTTGACGTGAGGGTCTAATGCAGATCACCTATGAAGGCCTCGCGCCGCCAAGTCCCGATGCGCCGAATTCCCTCTCGGCGTCATTCGAGCAAGCGCCACGCGCCGATTTTACTACCGCGACCAATGGGGCTGAACCGCGTCTTGCATGGGCGCGCTCGACTCACGGCGCGGGCTTCTCTTTTTCGGACGGGGGGCTGTGGAGCCTCAACATGGGCGGTCGGACAGCCCGTGACGCCGCGCTCGCCAGCCGAGTCAGCAATGATCTCGCGACAAGCAACGCGCCCATCGCAACGCTGCTCCTTAACCTTACGACGCAGGCGATCGGCACTGGCCTCACGCTCTCCAGCAAGCCGCGCGCCGACGAGATCGGCGTTACGCCGGAGCAGGCGCGCGACCTTTCAAATCAGATAGAGACGAAATGGGCGGCTTGGGCAGGAAATCCGCTCGAATGCGATATCGCCGGACGATTCGACGTTCATCAGATGGCCGGCGCCTTCTATCGCAATTGGCTCCTAAACGGCGAGTCGCTGGCAACGCTTGAATGGCTTGCTCTGAGAGACGCGAAGACGAAGACGAAGGTCAATGTCCTCGATATCTCGCAACTAGATCGATCCATCACCCGAAGCGAGAATGGGCGCAACATCATTCAAGGCGTGGCGTTCGACCAACACGGGCGCGTCGCTGGTTATATGTTGCGGCCGTTACCTTTGGGCGCTCAACGCAGCGCGCCGCAGGCGACTTATGTGGAGGGGTTCACCTCTTGGGGCCGCTGCAAAGTCATTCACGCTTTTCAGTTTGACGACCCGCGGCAGGTCCGCGGACTGTCGCCTCTGACCGGCGCGCTCACCCCGGCCAAAGAACAGGATACGCTAGCCGAATTTACGCTCGGCAAAGCTTTGATTGATACGAGCTTCACGACGACGATTGAGTCCTCGTTGCCCACGTCGGTAGCGCTCGACTCGCTCAGCGTGAACGATCGCGCGGGCGGAATCGCGTCGACCGTTGGCGAGTGGCTCGACTCCCACGAGCAATTCTATTCGAAGGCGAAGATTACGCCGCAGGTCGGAACGGTCACACATCTCATGCCGGGCGACAAGCTCATGCAGCATGAGTCAGAGTCGCCGAGCAACAATTTCGACGCCTTCGACAAGTCGCTGCTTCGAAAGACTGCGAAAGCGGCGGGCACCGCCTATGAGGACATCTCGGGTGACTACGCCGACACATCGTTTAGCGCCTCGCGGCTCGCGACCGCGCTGCCTCATGAGATCAATCTGCGGAGGCGGAAGGATATCGCCGAGCGCTTCTATCGAGCCGTGTTCGAAGCATGGCTAGAGGAAGCAATTGCGACGGCGACAATCAAACTGCCAGCCGGCGCATGCGACTTCTACGTTGCGAAAGAGGCGTATTGCAATGCACGCTTCCTTGGAAAGGGCAGGGTGTCGCCCGACGAAAAGAAGACGCGCGAAGCAACAATTCTTGGTCTGGAAACCGGCCTTATCAGCTTAACGGAAGCCTATGCCGAAGACGGCAAGGATTTTGAGGCTCAGATGGAAACGCTTCAACATGAGAAGCAATATCTCGAAAGCGTTGGTTTGGAGCATCCATTTTTTGCCGCGCAGCAACGTAAGAGGGCGAAAGCAGCATGAGGAGTCCGCCATTCAATCAACAACCACAGCAAGGCTGCCAAAGCCCGCAAGGGTCGGAGGTTGATGACCCTTGCGCGATGCTCCCAAATTTGCGCGCGGCTTATTACGCGCTCCTAGCTGGTTCCCAAGCTGAAGAGATTCAATTTCGCGAGAGGCGGATTCGATACCATCGGGCAGACGCGCGTGCATTGCAAAGCGAGATTCGACGGCTGGAGTCGATGTGCGGCGTCTATCACGGTGCGAAACGCTACGCCATCAGAGCCGGCGGATATCAGCCGCAACACGGGGGATATGGATGGCAAAAAAACTACTAGCCTTTGCGCTCGGCGAGCGCTGGATTCCTGGCAACGACGCTGACTCTGTCGAAGCCGTGCAGATCGATGGAGTCGCGTCGCCGATCTCGCTTGACGAGGCGCACGCAATGGGTGCCGACGTGAAGCACATCGCATGGCTTGACTACACTATGAGTGATGGGCGGCGTGAGATGGTCCGCTACGCGGATATGGCGCTCGGCTCCCGGGAGAAAGCGGAGGCGCGCGGATTTTCGATCAAGCCGATGTCGAAGGCGATGCGTGCAGCAATCGACCGGGAGCAAGCACGCATGGCCGCAAACGAAGCCGCTTTCGCCTCTAAGCAGAAGCAGAGATTGGGACGGAAAGCCACGGCGGTCGATAAGCCCCAAGCATCTGCACCGTCGTCCGAACCGGACCAAACCCTGACTGCATACGAGGCCGCATTGCTCAATCTCGACGAAGCACGAGTTCGGCCGCAAGCCGCTCGCGTGCTCCTGGAAATGCATAGCAACGAGTCTTCGCTTCCCGTTCACCAAGCCGCCGCTCTGTTGGCGGCGTTACCTTTTGAAACCCGTCAATCTATCGAGGTCCCTTTGTCATATTCACACAATGCCGAAGATGCTGCGGCTCACGCCTTGCTCGTTCGCGTGACCGAACTACGCCAGCAAGCGCTTTCGATGCGCGCCGCTCGCTACGGCGACGCCAACGCCAAGGCCGAATCGCGCAAACTGAGCGCCGCGCTTCAGGATCATCGATCGAGCGGGGCAAACATCGTGGCTGCTCTCAACTCCAGGGGCGCTGACATGGGTCCGATTGCGGATCAAGCCCGTCGTGTGGCGCGTTAATGGGAGGGTCGCAGATGTCCGCTACGCGCACAGTCAAACTGTCACGCCCTTTGGAGACGCACAAAGGCGCCGTTCCACAGCTCGAATTGCGTGAACCAAAGTTGCGCTGCTTTCGTGAATATGGCGAACCGTTCAAGGTTACGGCGACCAAGGACGGCCAGTCGATTGAGCACGACAACCGTGTGTTGGTGAAATTCCTGTCGCACATGTCCGGCGTCGACGAGATCATTCTCGACGATCTTCCAGCGACGGATTACTACGCCGCGCGCGCCGCGCTCGTCGAAATGCTCTTGGGAGTAGCCGGAGAAAACCCTACCGGAACGTGACGCGCCTGATGGCCTCCTTTGTCTGCGACCTGCATATGCCGGTTTCCGATATCGAGGCCATGACCGTCACGCAAGCGACCTTCTACCTCGAACACATTTCGAAATTGCAGAAAGAGCGCCAGCAATAGCCGGCGCTCTTTTCGTTTGATCCTTTTGCAGATGACGCCGCACATGGGCGGCCCAGGAGTTTCAGGACATGGCCGGCGGCCCGTCAATCACAGCTACAGTTTCCGCGGTCGACCATGCGAGCCCCGAGCTTGCGAAGATCGCGGAGCGCATCCACAAAATTGCGGACCAGCTTAACCGGCTCGGCGTTCAATCGGGCCTCGCTAAGGCGTTCAACAATCCGGCCCTGGACGCCCACGCCCGCGCGCTGGCGCGCATCGAGTCGAACTATCATCGCCTCGCCGTCGCGGCGAAGCAATTTGCGTCGAATGTCGCCGTGCTGGCGTCGCCGGCCATCCTGCATGGGGCGGAGCAATCCCTGCATTTTGGCGCCGAACGCACGTCTGAGCAGTTCCGATTGACGCTCGCCGGCATTCGCGGTGCTGAACTGGAGCACGCCAAGGAACTTGCCGCGCAGTTGCAGCGCATGACTCCGATCTTGGATCAAACCAAGCTGCTGGAGCGCTACAAGGAAGTCAGATCAATCCTGCCTAGCCCTGAGGAAGCCGCGCACGTCATGCCGATGGTCGCGCGGACCGAGGCGGCGGTTCTGCAGAGTGATCCGACAGGGCAGGCGGCGCATGGCTTGCCTTGGATGCTGAAGGCGGCGGAAATCGCCGGCTTTGGCCAGGACATCGAAAAGCTCTCGCGCTATCTCGACGGCGCGGTTCGCGCCGTTCAGATCATGGGCAAGACGGTCAGCTTCGAACAGCTTGCCGATGTCGTGAAATACTCCGGCGCCGCTGCGCCGCTCTTGTCCGAACAGTTCCTCAATAAAACCGCAGCAGGTCTCGCCCAGGAACTCGGCGGGTCGACCGCCGGCCTTGGCATTCGATCATTTTTCAAGCTGCTCACGTCGAACCTTAAAGGCCCGACATCGCATCCGGCCTTGGATGAGTTCCGCAATCTCGGGCTCATTACCGACAAAGACATTGAATTTAGCGGGAAGGGCAAGGCGCTCGGGTTGCTACCCGGCCATTTCATTCAAGGCCACGATGTAGCGGCTCACGATCCGGCGCAATGGGTCTGGAATACGCTGCTTCCTGCTCTCAAATCCAAGGGCTTTTCGGACAAGGAAGCCCAGATCATAGAGGCGCAGCGCCTCTTCCCGAACAGCAACGCCGCCCGCCTCGCCGAAGTGCTCATAAACCAAGAGCAGACGTTCAAACGTCACATGGCGCTGTTCGATCAGGCGGCCGGCGTTGACGGCGCGCTAAAGACAGCTGCAGGCGACCCGATCTCGGCGGCGAAGTCGCTCTCGACCGCCGTTGCTGACTTCGCGGGCACCTTGACCGCGCCCAACATGGATAAAGCTGCCGGCATTATGAGCGGCCTAGCGTCGGGCGTTGCGTCGCTCGGCGGATCACTCCAGCAATGGCAGAAAGATCACCCCTTGGGCGCGCAGGCGCTCGGCGCTTTGCCAGTGGGTGTTGCCGGCGTCGCGGGCCTTCAGTTGTATCGATTGGGCGACGGCGTGCTGAAGGCGCTTCGTGGCGACTTCGGATTGAACGTCTCGGCGGCGAACCTCAACGTCGCGGCAGTCGCCTTAGAGACGGCTGCAGCGCGTCTGGGCGGCGGCGATTTGCTCGGCAAAGCTGTCGGCGCTTTGGGCGTCGGCGGGACGGCGGCGCAAGGCGCGGGCGCAGTCGGCGCGACTGCCAGGACCGCCGGACTTCTATCGAGACTGCTCACACCCCAAGGACTGGTGATAACCGCCACGACAATCGTTGTAGGATCGGTTGCGAAGCTCATGATCGAAGAGGCCAAGGCTTTCGATCGCGCCCAGGAGGAAAGGCGTCGCGGGCCTCGCCCGTCTGCTTACGACGAATCCCGCCAAGCCGAATACGACCGCGCAGCACGCGAGCGATATCTTAGAGCGCTCAACGTATGGTCGCCGCGGGAGATCGATCCTGCGCGCCAGGGCGCGTTCAACCGTTTGTTCGGAACGGCGGAGATCATTCGCGCATCTGCGTTCCGCGGCGCGACAGACGGCGCACGCTTCGCGCTCAACAGCCGATTGAGCGGCGCCGGCTACACGGCCGGTCCGTTGCCGAGCTTGCCGCCGTCGCAGGCCGATCGGCCCAAATGGCCGGGTGTCGAACCGCATGGGAGCACATGGGCCGTTCCGCGCGAGATATCCGTTCAAGGAACCGTTCAGGGTGAGGCCCATGTCAGCGTCGAAAATCACGTGCGAGTCGACGCCAGTCCGCAGTTCTTGGCGTCAATCGAGCGGCGGTTCGCGGACGCATCGGCGCGAATGCAACTCGTCGGGAAGCTCGGAACTACCATGCAAGGCGGCGGCAACGCACCCACGAGATCGGGCGGCGGTGGCGCTCCGCATGCTGCGCCGCTGCATTCGAACTTTGGCTTTGGGCCGGCGGGCACTCGATAGAGGCGAATCCATATGAGCTACATCAGCAGCGAATTACCTCTCGCGGCGCAGACCGGGCTTGCGATAGTGACGGCGTTTGTGTGGTTTCTCGCGACCTGCTTTTTCTCGGGCGTCGTCATTGGGGCAATCCAAGTCGTCAGCTACATGCGCACGCCGCGCCATCTGCGCGCGTCACAATTTCCAGAGATTCAAGAATCTGCATGGCGACTCCAGCGCCGAGCTTGACGGCGTGAACGCATGAGGACGCCATGCAGCCGCAGTCATCGGTTCTCATGTGATTAAGCGATGCGCCGTCCGGTTCAGAGCCGGGCGGCGCTTTTTTTGTCTCTATTCTTTATTGTGCAAATGTTGTGACATGTAGAAGCGAACATATACATGTTACACCAAATAATACACAAATCATGACAATAAAAATCTTTGACTCGTCTATATGAATACGTTAGCCAAGCTTCAGGCCATCGCGGAAGCGCGAGCCGGAAAGGAGCGGCGATGCGCTCCGGTGTGCGTTGCGCGTCGCGAAGGATCGTCGCGACCTGAAACTTGCAGCTTGATAAATGGAGAAGACGATATGACGATGTTGGACTTTGCCTATTCGAACCCCGACGAAGAGGCCGTCGCCGAACTGTGCGACGCGAGCGTTTCATTCTTGGATTGGTTTGAGGGGGACGTTCGCAAGGACTTGCCCGCGTTCTGGCGCGCGGCGTTAGACAAGGAAATCGACGCTTGCGAAGATCGCGCGTTGGAGCCGCCGCTTGTTGCGATCATTACGCGACACGGGGAAGAGTGCCGGCTAGCGTTGGTGACGGGTAGCTTCGCGGGGCCGGCGAGCGCGCATTATCGAGCGGCCGTCAATGCCGCCGCGCGCGAAGTGTTGGCGAGATTGAAGGATGACTTGAACGTAGTAGTGTTTCCCAACGTGATACGGTTCTTCTGACCTGATTTTTGTGGGGCGACGGATGCAGCACGAAGGCGATTTTAGTTTCACAATCAGTTTTACGCGAGGTGCGGGAAATCCTCGACGTGTGTTCGATGCGGCGAGCGCGCTCATTGACGCTTTCCAAAGCTTTGATCGCGCGGTGCTGCCGTCACTAGACGCCAAGATAGAGAGTTACTTGGTGCTCGAAGACGTGTCTGCGGGCTCCATGCGTGTAAAGTTGGCCAGCATGCTTCGTAGCATAGATGACGATGCGTTAAGGTCGGGGGATTGGAAGCGCATTGCCGGCGATTTCGCTGTCAAGGCAAAGCGCAGCGCGATTGAGTTCCTTGAAAAGGAAGATGATGCGCCAGAGCGACTGGAGGCGCTAAAGGAACAAATTAAGGAATGTGCCGCGAAAACCGATGTGCGACACCTTCCTGATTACCCGCCCGTTCATGAGGGCCGGCTAATTGCATCGCTCGATAAAATACAAAAGGCGAAGGCGGAATTGGAAATCGGGGACTCACTCACAATTGAGTTGGGCAAGGACGAATACTCAGTCGACATCAGTTCGACATGGCTTCCGAGCGAGACGCTGAACAAAACGCCTTCCGAGCCGATCGAAAAGGAAAACGTCGTAGAGGTGTCACTGACAATCAGGAAGCCTGATCTGATCAAAAATACAATGCGGCAATTCTCCCATGGAAAGACGACCGTTAACGCAGCCATAAAGGACGAAGAATGGCTGCGCCGGTTGCATGCGCGGGACATCGGTATTTTCGCGGGGGACGCCCTACAGTGCACAGTGCGCATGGTTTATTCGTATGACGAAAAAGGAGAGTTGATTGATACCCGCGCCGAGATTGTGAAGGTTCATGGCATAATCGCCGGGCATGTGCAGGACGATCTTCCGCTTTGAAAAATATGTGTCTGAAATCGCGCATCTCTCGGACGCACTCGGCTGCCATGCTCTACAGCAGGTTATTAGTGCGGGACACAAACCTGAACGAAATGCCGCTGTCATCTGCAGTCACGTCTTCAACCGTGTAAATAGCCACGTATCCTGTCCGGCTGAATCGAAACGGTTCTTGTGACACGACGTCGTCTGTCGTCAGAATGACCGTGCCGTTCTTGATTGCGTCAATATACTCGTTCTCCTTTCGACCGCCCGGTTTGATGCCTGGGTCATTATAGTCTGGCCACTTCCTGGCCCAGTGCTCGTGGACGCAGGGCAGTCGCTCGCCATCGACTTCCGCGAACCATGAGCCTCGACTGCCCTTTGCCTTGAGTTTGCTCACAAGTTCTTCTCCCCAGAAGGCGTAACATTAAAAGTCGGCGTGGTTGCAGGGCCGGAAGTTCAAGCCGTCTCTAATGGCGCGACCTGCTCAATCAGTCCCGCGTCGTCATCGCCCGCGCCCGACCTGTTGACGCGCGAAGAGACGATCCACTCTTGCAACGCATCTCTGGGCGCCGACTGCAACAGCGCGCTCGGATCGTCGCCGGCCATCCACGCCCCAACATCCCGCCAATCCAATATGACCGGCATTCGATGGTGAAAGCGCGACATCCAATCGTTCGCCGCGCCGACGATGATCGTGGCAGAGTCCACCTTTGCATCGCTTTCGGGGTCGCGCCACGTCTCCCATAACGCCGCGAACGCCAAGGGCTCGCCGCTCGGCGCGCTGAAGTAGTGGGGCGTCTTTGAGCCCTTGGCGCCTGTCCATTCGTAAAAGCCTGAAGCCGGAATGACGCAGCGTCGAGACTTGAACGCCGATCGAAACATCGGCTTTTCAGCGATCATCTCGGCGCGCGCATTGAAGGTCGAGGGCAATTCGGACAGCGGCTTTTTCCACCATGAGGGAATGAGGCCCCAACGCATGGGCGTCAATTCATTGCCGGCGGCCCCTGGCCGAATGACCTCAATCCGTGTGGTAGGCGCGATGTTGTAACGCGGCCGAAGGTTACTCGGCTGGCCGACCAGATCGGCGAGGCGATGCAGTTCGGCCCATGAGAGATGTTGCGTGAAACGTCCGCACATGACGAAAGCATAAGTGACAGCGCTAATCCGAGCTAGAAGTTGTTGGTCGCAGAGAACACCTAAATGCCGCGTCACCTTCACGTTACAGCTAGAACGTTGCTATGCGCCACTAAGCTGCTGCTGCTGTTCTCTGAACAATGTAACGAGATCTCGCCAAACCTGAAGGAATATGTCGGCTTGCGAATCGATAGGTGCGGGAAAGGACTTTTCACACATCGCAATATGCGCATGTGCCGGGTGTTTACCTCCACTGCGGTCACATTCGCATTCATCCCGAACGCATAATACCCGACCTGTCACTCCTGGGGCGCTAATCGCGCGGATACGAATGACTTCGGCGGACAGCACTGATTCGAGGCTCTGGTCTGCTGAACCCGTTTTTCGGATTTGGTCAATCACAGCTTCGCGCGAAAATGCCACCTTGTTCGATTCGCGATAAACGCTGAGCCGGCTTTCAGCCAGCTCCTTTTTTGGAATGAAGCTCGGCTGCAATTTGCCTTTCTTGAAGTGTCTCGGATTGAACGCGCCGCGGCATAAGAACTCGTTATCCTCGACGGGACCGGGGGAGCAGTCGGGGTCACAAGATTCAGCTTCGTAACGACATTGCGAATTACAACCGGTCATGTGTTCCTGATTAACGATTGGACTATGTCGTTTTGGAGCTTACCAGCGATCTTTTCGATCTCGGCTGCAGGAAGCGTCCAAGGCGCGTAGACCGATTGATATGGCGAAAGAACGCCGCTGATCAAACCGTTACCAGAAACGATAAGAGAGAATGCTTGGCTTCCTCCTTGCCAAAACATTGTCACGCAGCCGTCGTCTGGATCGATTTCGAATTCAGGCGTTTCGATCTCCTGATCGAGGGCGGCAATGACATGCTCAACGTCTCGGAGAATGTCCGAGGAAGGTGATATTGAGCCAACGCCAGCCCATCCGTCCTGCAATCTGCCTAGTTCGGTCAGCATCTTTTCAAGACCGGTGGGTCGCGGCGAATGCGATTGACCCGCTGACGCAGAGACAGTGTTCGGATCCGAAGTTAGATTCGCCCCAGTATACCTATCCGTCGCAAGGGGCTGGTTTCCAGACGAAGATCCTGAAGCTGTGAAAACAGCGCCGCCCCCAGCAAAGAATTTGGCGACGAGATAATGATGCAAATGTTTGCGCCGGCCGGTGAAGGCCTGAAGGCCTTCATTCGCAGATCTCATCCTAACGCGCGCAGCAATATTTTCGATCACCACGTGAGAATAAAACTCATCGTAATCGAGTGCGGTCGTTTTGAACTTGTGATCGCACGGTTCGAGGTCCGCAAGGAGATTTTCGTTGACGACGAATTTCTCGGCGGATGTAGACGCTGTTGATCCAGTCATAGCTTAGGCTCCAGGGTGATTCGAGCCTGCATTTCGGACGTTAACAGATCGCTCAGGATTTTTTTGTTGTTAGCGTGCATGTACTCCATTGCATTCGTGAGCGAAACTTGGTTCTCCTGCAACAGAGATGCAGCCGAAGGAGCTTGATCAAAGCGAAGCTGTTGGACGTGGCGGATATTTACCACAGGCGTTCCCATATCACCTGCATCTTCAGTAACTCTATCCACGTTTAACTGATTTAGTACAGATCCCGACTGATAATTGGAATCAAACCATCCCACATGACTGTGCCAAAGACCATCCATCGAGAATGCAGCAGGCATGACATAATTATTGACCCGCAAGAGGCCGGCTACCGAAGGATTGCTGTTTTGTTGTCCGCGGAATTTATCTGAAACCGTTAAGGCTAGAGCGGTAATTTTGACCGCTTCTGGTTCGAAGATTGCCTGAAGCCCCAACGTTAAATAGTTTTGTGCTGTCGACCAGACTTTCTGCCAACGTGAATATCGGGTGCAATTAACCGCGATTACACCTTCGTGCAGGCTGACAGCCCACGTGGCGGATCCGTCAGGACGCAGGTAAGCAAAAACAGCCGATTCGGAGTTCAAGTTTGTGGCGGGGAGTTCTGGTTTCACCTTCTCAAAAGCGTTGGCTGCTTGACGAAAGTCTGTCGCGCGCAAGCGACGCGATAGATGGCACGCGAACATGACATCATCGATAGAGTGATCGTCATTTAGCGGTTCGAAATCCATCACCGACTCGTTCGGGGTGTTTATACATTTTCTATATAGATATTGGTCTGACGTAAACCGAGCTTGAACCGAGCTGGCCGGGAGATTCTGGCCGGCGCATGCGAACCTGTTGCGCGGGCTGCAAGATTGTCCGTATCGCCGCGATGGCGTTTGGGTTGAGCACAACGCCGCGGTTTCGGATAGTGGGCAACCCGACTCCTAGCCCAGAGCTAGCCCAAATGCCGTTATCTGGCTTACAACACAAGGGCTAGTAAAATATAACTTATTGATTTTTATTGATTTAATGGTCGGAGTGGCGGGATTCGAACCCACGACCCCTTGTCCCCCAGACAAGTGCGCTAACCGGGCTGCGCTACACTCCGACTGGCGCCGTTATAGTGAGGCGGCGCGGCGCTGGCAACGCCTGGGTCGCTATCGCCTGGTCAGTCTGAGCAGGCGTTTGCATTCCTCGATCTCGGCCAGCGCCTCGCGCAGGATGCGCGTTTGCGGCGCGGCAAGGGGACGCGGTTCGCTGTGGGCCGAAGGCGGCGCAAAAGGCTCGTCAACTTCGACGATGGGAGCCGCGTCCTGGGCTCCCATTACCGCAAGATCTGGATTTTGCGCGCGCAGAATGGCGCGTTCGTCGGCCGAGAGGGCGGCGTCCGTCTCGTCTTCGTCTCGCGCTGACCCGATTCGTCCCTCGCTCACGCCCGGACGGGAAGCGGAGGGAGTCCCGGACGGATCCCCATGGCGTCGCCCCGCGCCCGCCAGGACCGCCTCGACGCCAGCCTCCTTGAGGATGCGCTGCACGCCCCTGATCGTATAGCCTTCGTCGTAGAGCAGGCGGCGGATCGCGATCACGAGTTCAATGTCGCGCTCCCGGTAGAAGCGCCGTCCGCCTGCGCGCTTAAGAGGATTGATCTGCTTGAAACGGGTTTCCCAGAAGCGCAGCACATGCGCGGGAAGGTCGAGGCTCGCCGCGACCTCGCCGATCGTGCGCATCGCTTCATCGCTCTTGCCCGACACCTGATCCCTCGACTCAAGCTGCGCTACTCTAACATCCGCAGCGGCGCAGTTTTCAGCCAAATTGACCCGGCGTGCCACAGACGGCCGCCGGGTGTGGACAAGCGAGGGCCGCATCCCTTAACTGGCGCCCTCATCCGCCTCCCAACCCTCGGCGTCTCATGGAAGATTGGCTGCATTTTCCCCAACCTGTCCCGGCGATCCGACACCATGCGACCGAGGCGAACGCTCGGGCGGTGCGCAACTGGCTGTGGCTGGTCGCGGGGCTGGTCTTTCTGATGGTCATCGTTGGCGGCGCGACCCGGTTGACCGAATCGGGCCTATCGATCGTACAGTGGAAGCCCGTCACGGGCGTGCTGCCGCCGCTGTCCCAGCAGGAGTGGCAGGAGGCGTTCGAAGCCTACAAGCAGATTCCGCAATACAGGGAACTGTTCCCGGACATGGATGTCGCCGGGTTCAAATATATTTACGCCTGGGAATGGGCGCATCGTCTTCTTGGACGCTTGATCGGCGTCGTTTTCGTCGTCCCGCTCATATGGTTTTGGGCGACCGGCCGCCTGCCGCGTTCGGCCAAGCCGAAGCTCGTCGGCATTCTCGCGCTCGGGGCGCTGCAGGGCGGCGTCGGCTGGTGGATGGTCGCATCCGGCCTCGTCAATCGCATCGAGGTGGCGCAGGAGCGCCTTGCGATTCATTTGCTGCTCGCGGCGCTGATCTTCTCAGCCTGTTTATGGGTGGCCGGCGGCCTCGGACCGCGCGCCGCCTCTCTCGTGCATGGGGGCGCAGGTCGGCTCAAAGGGACCGCGCTGACGATTCTGGCTTTTGTGTTTCTGCAGATTTTCGTCGGCGGCCTTGTCGCGGGACTGCGGGCGGGACTCGTCAATAACACTTGGCCGTTGATGGACGGCGTCTTCGTTCCTCCGGCCGACGTCTTGTGGCGATTGGAGCCTTTCTGGACCAATCTCGTCGACAACCCGGTCACCGTCCAATTCTTCCACCGCATGATCGCCTATCTGATCTTCGCTCTGGCGCTCGGGCATCTTCTGGATGCGTGGATGAATGCGGAAGGACGCGCGCGCCGCGGCGCCGTGATCCTGTTCGGCCATGTGCTCATGCAGATCGCGCTTGGCGTTGCGACATTGGTGCTGGTCCAGCCCCCCTTCGCCGGCGACCCGCATCTGGCGCTGGCGCTCGCGCATCAGGCGATCGGCATGGCGGTGTTGGGCGTCGCGACGCTGCAGGCGCGACGGCTTGTGCAAGACGTGATCACGAACTGAGGCGGCTGGCGTGCAGAACATTGCGATCCTCAATCTTCCCGGGCCTGAATTTCTCAACGTCTTCGGCCTCGTCGTCATCCTCGTGCTGGCGGCCACTTACCTTTGCATTCGGCTCGCGGATCGCACCGATCGCCGCGCGCCGCCGCCCGTGCCGCAGAACCCCGACGCGATGGAGGTCGCCTTCCTGCAGGGCGGCGTCAATCAGGTCATCCGAACGCTGATCTATGATCTTGCGCAGCGCGGCTTCGTCGTCCTCGCCGCGGAGGATCACGTGATTCCCACAGAGAAACAGCCGGAGCCGGGCGAACTCAACGCCATGGAGACGCGGCTGCTCGAAGCCGTGCAGGCCAAGCCGAAGGCGCATGCGCTGTTCGAAGATCGCGGCTTGCGGCGCTGGCTTCTGGAACAGCTCGCGCCGCTGCGCGCCCAGCTCGCCGCGGAGGAGCTGATCAAGCCCAAGTCCGTGAAGATCTGGCGCCGGCGCGCGCAGATCGGTGGAATGCTGATCATCGTCGGTCTGGCGCTTGCCAAGATCTATGTGGAACGGACAGCGGGCGCCGTGAACGTCGCCTATCTGGTCTTTCTCGCAGCTGCGTCCGTCGCGTCGCTTTTCGCGCTCGCCTATGTGCTGACCAGAACCCACGCGAGCCGTCGCGGCCACGCCTATCTTGACGCAATGCGGCTGGCCTATGGCGGCCGTCTGAAAGAGGCCGTCGGTCACATCGGATCGCCCGGACCCGAAGCGCGCGCCTTCCACGGCGCCGCGCTGTTTCTTATCGGTCTTTATGGATTCGCGCCGCTCAAAGGCACGACGGAGGCGATGTTCGCCGAAGCCTTCAGTCGCGGCTCGGGAAGCGATGGCTCCGATTGCGGAACAAGCTGCGGCGGCAGTTGCGGCGACGGCGGAGCGAGCGATGGTGGCGTCCGCGATTGAGACGCCGCCCCTCGGGTCCGGACTCGGCTATCGTCCGCAGTTTCGCGCCGATCTCTTCGCCCGACGGGATGATGTCGATTTTATCGAGATCATCGCCGATCATTATCTCGACGCATCGAAAGAAAAGCTCGCTGAACTTGAGCTTTTAAGAGCGCATTTTCCGCTCGTCGCGCATGGTCTCGATCTCTCGATCGGAAGCGCGGACGGCGTCGACTCATGCTATCTCGATAAAGTCGCCGCGCTGATCGAACGCATCGATCCGCCCTGGTGGAGCGAACATCTTTGCTTCACGCGCGCGGGCGGAATCAGCATCGGCCATCTTGCGTCTATGCCCTATACGCAGGAAGCGATCGACGTCGTCGCACGCAATGTCGAAGTTGTGCGCAGGCGCATCAAGACGCCGCTGATTATGGAAAACATCACTTGCGTGGTGCGCATTCCAGGCGGCGAAATGGACGAGCCTGAATTTTTGTGGCGCACGCTGGAAGCGACCGGATGCGGGTGGCTGTGCGACGTCGCCAACATGCATGTGAATGCAACGAATTTCGGCGCCGATCTCGAACGCGACTTCGAGCGCTGGCCATGGGACAGGCTCGTGCAAATCCACTACGCCGGCGGACGCCAGCGCGACGGCCTGCTGATCGACAGCCATGACGCCGCGACGAGCGATGCGGTTTGGCGGCTCTATGAGCGCGTCATCGCCCGCGCGCCGGTCAAGGCCGTCATTCTCGAGCGCGATGAGAAAATGCCGCCGTTCGGCGAACTCATCGATGAAGTGGCGCGCGCGCGACGAAGCCTCGTGGAGAACGGGCGATGGCGTTAGCGCAGACGCAGGCGCTGCTCGCGCGCCTGTTCACCGACGATGATCTGCGGCGGGAATTCTTTGAAGCGCCGATCGCGGTGGCGACGCGTTTCGGCTTGAGCATGCATGACACGCAGCGCCTCGCCGGAATAGACAGTCGCGAAATCGAAGCCTTTGCGCAGAGCCTGATCGGCAAACGCGCGCTTTATGCGCGTAGGGCGCTGCCGCTCACGGCGCGCGCGTTGGGCGATCGATTCGATGCGCTTTTCCGGCAGGCGATCCGCGGCGCTGCGCGAGAGGCGACAAGTCGCTCGGATGCTGCGGCGCTCACTACATTGCTCGATAGGCGTGTCGCAAAGTGCGAATTGGAGCCGCGCTGGGTCGCCGACCTCGCGCGTTTCGAATTGGCCTTCATCGACGCCGGGCGTTCCGGCGCGACGCTTTTTGTCCGAGCGTTTGATTTCAATGTCGCATCGGTCGCCCAGGCTCTCGCCGGGGGCGAAGAGATCAGCGCCGTTCGCCGAAAAACATTTGGCGTTTGGGCGCGCGAGCCCGGGGGCAGGCTGCGCTGGCGGCTGTTTCAGCCCTAGACCCTGCGCAAAACTTCCGGCATTTCGGCGTGGCGCCGCTCGGCGACGACATCGACCATGCGCTCGGCGCCGCGATCGCGCGCTTCCTGGCTTTGCGCCTTGGCGAAGTCTTCGCTGGCCTCTTTGAACTGCGCTTCGGCTTCTTCGAGTTGGCCGCGCAGTTCCGCGATCGACGCAAGGATGTTGTCGCGTCGCGTGCGCGCCGCCCGCGCATAAGTCGGATAGGCGAAATGATTGGGATCGTCGATGTTGGCGCGCCGCTCTTCCTGACCGATTTCACGGTCGAGCTCATTGGCCATGCGCGTGAATTCGCCGATCATTGCATTCAATTGGACGACGCGCCGGCGTTTTTCCTCGGCCTGGAACCGTTTGAGACGGACAAGCGTATCTCGCGACTTCATGCGACAAGCTCCATTACGCAACTTATGCGAAACAAATCCTTAACTCCGCGAGACAAGGCTCAATATGCCCTGTGGAAGTTGCTCGTTTGTTACCGAAATCGAATTTTTGAATTCTTCGTCCCTGTGTGTCTTCGGCGCACTATCTCAAGCAAGGGGCGCTTTGGAGGCTCAAGCTATGCGAAATCTTGCTGCAATTCTTGTGGGCGCGGCCATAAGCCTCGCAGCTCCCATCTCCGTAATGGCGGAAGCTCCAGGCTCCGTCTTTTCGCAGGACAAACTCGAATGGAAGGCGGGTCCGGCGGAACTGCCGAGGGGCGCGGAAGTCGCGATGCTCTTCGGCGATCCGACGCAGGGCGGACCTTACATCCTGCGCATGCGCGCGCCGAAGGGATATAAAATCGGGCCGCATAAGCACAGCGGCATGGAGACGATGACGGTGCTGTCGGGGACGGTTCGTTACGGTCAGGGCGCTAAGCTCGATCCAGGCGCCGAGAAGACGCTTGCCGCCGGCGGTTTTGCGGCGACTCCCGCGGAAGCGGGGCATTGGGTAAATTTCGAAGACGACACGGTGATACAAGTGACCGGCGTCGGCCCGTGGAACATCACCTATCTTGATCCGCGCGACGACCCTCGCGCGGCTCAGCGGTAGATCACGCCGGCTCCTTGGCGCGCGCCGTCGACGCCGCGGCGCCGCCATAGCGGCGATAGATAAAGTCCGGCGCCGTGATGTGCGATTCGACTTCCGCGTAAGCAGCAAAGCGCGCATGGTCCGGCGAGAGGTGGCAGGCGGGGTCTGTCGCCGCGGCGTCGCCGGCGATTGCGAACGCCTGACAGCGGCAACCGCCGAAATCGATTTCGCGGCGCTCGCAAGTACGGCAGGGCTCCTTCATCCAATCCGTGCCGCGGAAGGCGTTGAAGGCTGCGCCGTTCCGCCAGATGTCGGCGAGCGGCCTCTCGCGCACATTGTCGAAGGCCAATCCCGGCAAGGTCTGCGCGGCGTGGCAGGGCAGAGCCTTGCCGGACGGGGTCACGGCGATGATCGATCGGCCCCAGCCGCCGGTGCAAGCTTTCGGCCGCGTCGCGTAATGATCGTGGATGACAAAATCGAAATTGAGAACGCCAGCGAGATGCTTCTTCGCCTCGTCGACGATGCCGACCGTCTCCATAAAAGCTTGGCGCGTCGGGATGAGCGCGGCGCGGTTCATCTGCGCCCAGGCGTAATATTGAATATGCGCGATCTCGATGCGCTGCGCGTCGACCTCGACGGCGAAATCGATGATCTGCGGCAGATGCGCAATGTTCTGCCGGTGCATCGGCGCATTGATCGTCAATCCCATGCCGAATTCGCGCGTCCATCGCGCGACGTCGCGCTTCTTGGCGACGCCGCCCTGATAGCCCGAGATTTTGTCGGCGCTCTCAGGAACGACGTCCTGAATGGAGACCTGCACATGATCGAGGCCGATCTCGGCGAGACGCTGCAACCGCTCGCGCGTAAGCAGCACGGCGGACGTGACGAGATTGGTGTAGAGCCCCGCGTCGACCGCCTGAGCGAGGATCTCTTCAACGTCGCGTCGCACAGTCGGTTCTCCGCCGGAAAGATGCAGCTGCAGCGCGCCGATCGACGCCGCCTGACGGAAGGTCTCGCCCCATTCGTCGGCGGTGAGCTCCACGTTGGAGCGCTCGAGTTCAAGCGGATTGGAGCAGTACGGACATTGCAGCGGGCAGCGATGCGTAAGCTCGGCGAGCAGCCCCGCAGGTCCGCCCGTGAATGGCGCGATCGACGCGGCGAAGGCGGACGGCGGCGGCGGCGCAAATCCGTCGGTTCCGTCGCGCAGCAGCCGCTTGTCGGCGAGGCCTTGCAGCAGCGCCGTCACGTCGCGCGTGATAATATCGAGCGGCGCGGAATATTGCTGCGCGAGCCGCGCGCAAAGATCGGCGAGGCGCGTTGCGCCATCAATCGCGCGCAGAACGATGAGGCCAATCGGATCGAGTTCATAGGCGCGCTCGGGCGCGAGAACAACCGTTCGCGATCGCGCGCGGTCTTCATGCAGCCGCGCGTAACGCGTGAAGGCCGGACGCGAGTCCGGCGCAATCACGAACCGCGCGGCGTGCGCCTCAGACATTTGCTTCTCCTGGCCGCCATGCGCCGGGCGGGATCAGCCCGGGCGTGACGTAGGCGTGATGTAATGCGTCAAGCTGCGCCCACAAGACGTCGCATTTGAACCGCACGGCGCCGACGCAGGCTTCCTGTTCGGCGCGGGTCTTGGCGTTATCGAGCACATAGCCGAGCGCGAACTCGGAATCGCGCGGCGCCTGGGTCAGTCGGCGCTTGAAATAGGCCATCACCTGGTCGTCGACGAAGTCGTAGCTTTCAAGCATTCCGACGATGCGTTCGCGATGGATCGACGGCGCGAAGAGTTCGGTCAGCGAAGACGCGACCGCAACGACGAGCGGCTGCTCGACGACAAAGCGCACATAGGCTTCGACGGCGAATTTTGTCGCGGGCAGGGCGCCGCGCCGAGAGGTCACGTAATCGCGCGAGAAGCCGAGCGCGTCCGTCAGCACGAGCCAGCGCTCGATGCCGCCGCCTTCTTCGCCGAGGCCGTCATGATCATGAATGCGATGGATCCACTCGCGGCGCAGCTCGCGATCATGGACGCGGCTCATAAAGGCGGCGTCCTTGCGCGGCACCGCCTCCTGGTAGCAGTAGCGGTTCAGCGCCCAGGCGGCGACCTGATCCTTCTGGAGCTTGCCGCCGTGCAGCAGCTTATGAAACTCGTGCTTGTCGTGATAGCGCTCGGCGCCGACGGCCCGGATCGAGGCTTCGAATTCGTCGCGGGCGAGCGGCGCGGCGCCCCGCCAATCAATGGCTACGATCTCGTTCACAGGTTGACCTCCATGCCATCCTCGCCGATTTCCCAGCCGGCCGCTTGGGCGATCGCATATTCGTCCGAGAATTCGTTGAGCAGAGGATTGGAATTGTTGATGTGCACGTAGATTTTCCGCTTCACGTCGAGCGGCTCGAACGCGGCGATGGAGCCATCGGCGCCGCTGACGTTGATATGGCCCATGCGCGAGCCGGTTTTGCCGAGCAGGCCTTGCTCGATCATCTCGTTTTCGTGGAAAAGCGTGCCGTCGAAGAACACCAGCTTGGCGCCCCGAAGCCGCTCGGCGAGGTCCGCGTCAACCTTGGCGCATCCTGGAATGTAAAAGAACGAGTCGCCAGTTCCGGCTTCGATGATCTCAAGCCCCAGCGTGTCGCCGGCGCTTGTGCCAAAATTCGGCGCATTGGCGTTTTCAAGATAGAGCGCGATCTTGCCCGGAACGGGAAAGGCGCGGATCGCGAGCCCGAGATCGATCCCGGCGCCGGTGACAGGCACGGCTTCTTCTATGCGCAGCTCGATGCGGGGCACGAGTTGCGTCTGCAGGATCGTGAAAATCGGATTGGCGCCGAGCGCATCGAGAACGCGGCCTGCAGCGTAGAGGTTGAACGGCTGCGCTTCTCGCATGTTGAGAAGACCCGCGACGTGATCCACGTCGCCATTTGTCAGCGCCACCGCCTTGATCGGGCTCGCGCGCAGACCGTCATCAGGCGCGGGAGCAAGCTCGGGCGCGGCAGCGATTTGCTCGCGAAGATCGGGCGAGGCGTTGAGCAGCAGCCAGTCGGCGCCATTGACGCTCACCGCCAATGAGGACTGTGTGCGCGGCAAAAAGCCGGGCGCTCCGGCGCGGACAGCCCGGCAATTCGCGCAGTTGCAATTCCATTGCGGGAAGCCGCCGCCGGCGCCCGACCCCAAGATTCTGATCCGCATTGGCTTTTCGACATAGCGGGCGCGCCGCCACGTCGGATCTCCCTGAATGTTATTTTCTTGGCACTATGCGCAGGCGACCCACATTCGCGCAAGTGCGACCGATTTGCGCGGGCTACATGAAATGTCGAGACTTTTTCCCTATCGCGACGGGCGTGTCGCCCCGCTTTGGTCGCTTTCTTTTGTCAGAAACGATGGTGGAGAGGCGAAGCGCCTCAGTCGAAGCGCGCCGCTCAGGATTCAGTTCCGAGCAGGCGCTGGATCGAGCCAATCAATTTGCGCACTCATGGAAAAAAGCTGACGCGCTTAAGCGCGCTCTTGATCGCGGCGTCGCTTGCCGGCTGCGTGTCGGACGGCATGCGCATGGTCGACGGCCACGTCGGCAACGCCGTTTCTCTTGTCGCCGGAGCCCAGGGCGAGCCGTCGGATGTCGCCATTTTCGTCGCTTCGACGCGGCGTTCCGAAGGCGCGACAGACGACGGCCGCGCGCATTTTTCGCTAACGTCGATTGGCGTCCCGCTCAACCATCGTGCTGGAAGCCTCGAGCGTCCCAGCTTTGGCGGCGCCGATCGGCGGCGGCATTTCACCGTGCTGTCGAAGCGCAATATGGATGAACGGGAGTTCTACGGCGAAGTCGCCTCGCATGTCTCGGGTCGCGTCGGCAATTCGCGCGACGTGCTGCTTTACGTGCACGGCTTCAACACGGGAGTCGAAGAGGCGCGCTTTCGGCTGGCGCAGATTGTCGCCGACGGACGCTTCTCCGGCGTTCCCGCGCTCTTTACCTGGAATTCCCGAGGCGGTCTGTTCAACTACGAGTCCGACAAGGAAGCGGCGACAGTCTCACGCGACGCGCTTGAGAAGTTCGTCGTCGAACTGTCGCGCACGCCCGGCGTCGGCCGCATTCATGTGCTCGCGCATTCGATGGGCGCGTGGCTGACGATGGAGACGTTGCGCGGCGTCGCGCAGTCCGGCCATCCGGATCTCGACGGAAAACTTGGCGAGGTCATGCTGGCCGCGCCCGACATCGATCTCAATGTTTTCCGCCAACAGGTCGCGCGCGTCGATCCTCGGCATGTGTCGATCTTCGTCGCCAACAATGATCGCGCGCTGTCGCTCGCGTCGCGCATCGCCGGCGACCGGCCGCGCCTGGGGGCAATGAATCCCACCAATCCTGAAGACAAGTCGGAGCTCGATCGACTGGGGGTCGCCGTGCACGATATTTCGTCGTTTTCGACCGACTTTGTCGGGCATGGCGCATTCGCCGAAGCGCCCGACGTGGTGCGAAAGATCGGCGCACAGCTGACAGCCCCGCGGCCGGGGGAGGCCGACACCCAGGCCGTCATCGACGCAAGCGGCGGAACCGCCGCCGCCGGGCCGCCGCCACTCAATCAGAAGGTCGAGAGCCAGCCGCTGGCGCCGCTCGCCGCTGCTCGGTGAGCTTGATTTCGAACGGTCTATGTCAATTTCTGACTTGATGACGATTGACGATGGTTACGTATGAAAAACTTCGACGCCGCCACTCTCTACGCCAGATTTGAGATCTCGATCCCAAAAGCGGTTTGCGAGGCGCACAAATGGCAGCCCGGCCAGGAGTTCGCTTTCATCCCCAAAGGATCTGGCGTGCTGCTCGTTCCCGTGCCTGAGCGCGATCAACTGGCAGAAATCGCGAAGGGGGCAAAGGCGGAAAATTATCGTGATCGCAAAGATCGCTTTTGACGCCAGCGCTTATTGCTTACGGTGACGCCTCTTTCGGCGCCGCCGCTTTTTCCGCCTCCGCTTTCGCGAGCTTGTTATAGCGCCTCACGCTGAACGGAATAGCGGCGAGGAACGCGACGCTGAGCACGGCAAGCAGCTCCATCGGATAGATCGCGAGCAGCAGCGCCGTTACGCCCACGCCGAAAAGCACCGGAATCACGAGATCGCGCGGTATGCGACCGATGCGCTTGCCGGAGAAATGCGGAATGCGGCTCGCCATCAGGAAGGCGATGCCGAGCACGTAGACGATGTAAAACGGCGTCATCGCCTTGGACGCCGGCAGCTCCAAGACGGAGAAATGCAGATAGAGCGGCAGCAACACCGTCACGGCGCCGGCGGGCGCCGGCATGCCGACAAAGAATTCGGCGTGCCAGGCGGGCTTGCTCGGATCGTCGATCGTCACATTGAAGCGGGCAAGCCGTAGTGCGCCGGCGATGGCGAAGACGAGCACGGCGAACCAGCCGAGGCCTTTGATCTCGTGCAGCGTCCACAGATACAGCAGCAGGCCGGGCGCGACGCCGAAATCGACGAAATCCGAAAGCGAGTCGAGCTCCGCCCCGAAGCGCGACGTGCCCTTGATGGCGCGCGCCAAGCGGCCGTCCAGCCCGTCGAGCACCGCCGCGGCCATCACCGCCGTCACCGCCGTTTCAAATCGTCCTTCGATTCCATAGCGGATCGCCGTCAGCCCCATACACAGGGCGAGCAGCGTCACGAGATTGGGAAGAACGATGCGCAACGGAATGTTGCGAAATCGCAGCCGACGCTGTTCGGAGGGCGTCAGCACGCCCTCTTGCGCATCGCGCCCGGAGAAGAAGGGATCGGCCATGGCTTGTTCAACCCGCCTTGAATGTCAGCGCGGCGACGCCGGCGGTCATGTCGGCGAGTATGGTCTCGCCGGCGATGGCGCGAGACCCAATAGCCACCATGGGCCGGGCCGATGACGGCATGTAGACGTCGACGCGCGACCCAAAACGAATGAGGCCAAAACGGTCGCCGACGCCGATCTGCTCGCCTTCCTTGACGAATCCGACAATGCGCCGCGCGACGAGTCCTGCGATCTGCACCACCCCAAAGCGCCCCGACGGCGCTTCGATGACCATCCCGCTGCGTTCATTGTCGTCGCTGGCCTTGTCGAGGTCGGCGTTGAGGAACAGGCCCGGCTTATAAGCGATTCTCGAGATGCGGCCGGTGATCGGCGCACGGTTCACATGCACGTCAAAGACGCTCATGAACACGGAGATGCGCTGCATCGGCTCGGCTCCCAGGCCGAGTTCGGCCGGCGGCAGAAAGAAGCCGACCGCGCTGACGACGCCGTCCGCGGGCGAGATGACGAGCCCTTCGCGCAGCGGGGTCACCCGGGGCGGATTGCGGAAGAAATAAGCGCACCAGGCGGTGGCGATGAAGCCCATCCAGCCGAGCGTCGGCGACAGCCAGTCAAGCAGGAAGGAGACGGCGGCGAAACCAGCGATGAAGACGTAGCCTTCCGGATGGATCGGAACGAGCGATTTACGGACGGAATCGATGATCGACATGCGGGCCTGCTTTCGTGGCGGGCTGATCAGCGCGCGCGTTTCCTTTGCCATGTTGCGGCGCCAAAGTCACGGATGCGCGGACTCGGATCATGGCAGCCGAAGGATCCGGCAGGTGTCGCCCTTCGCCAGGGGCGGCGCGCCCGGCTCGCGGATCAGCAGCGCTTGTGATTGCGCCAGCTCGGTGAGCAGCGACGAGTCCTGCAGCGGCTGCGGCGTTGCGATGAGGCGGCCATTCTCGTCCAGGGCGAGCCGCGCGCGCATATAGTCGCGCCGCCCCTTGTTGGCAGGGAGATTGGCGCCGGCGATCGCCGTCTCGGTTTGGTCGGAACCGGCCTCTGGATCGCCCTGCAGCGCGCGCAGCAGCGGCGCGAGGAACACCAGCGCGCAGACGAAGGACGCGACCGGATTGCCGGGAAGACCGAGGATGCGCGCGTCGCCGAGCGCGCCATGGATCAGGGGCTTGCCCGGGCGCATCGCGATCTTCCAGAAGTCGAGCGACATCCCCTGGCGCGCCAGCGCCGGACGCAGCAGATCATGATCGCCGACCGACGCGCCGCCGAGCGTCACCAGAACGTCGGCGCGCGCCTCGCGGGCGAGGCCGATGCCGCGTTCGAGTTCTGCAAGATCATCGCGGAAGACGCCAAGATCGATCACTTCAGCGCCGGCGTCTCCGGCGATGGCGGCGACCGCGAGATTATTGCAGGAGATGATCTGCGACGGGCCGGGCTCGGCGCCCGGCGGCACGAGTTCGTCGCCCGAAGCGATGATCGCGACGCGCGGGCGCCGCGCGACAGAAACTGCAGCGTGATTCATCGCCGCGGCGAGCGCGAGTTCAGCCGGGCCGAGGCGCACGCCGGCGAAGAGCGCGACCGCGCCTTCGCGAAAGTCGAGGCCAGCGCCGCGAATATGCGGGCCGGGCGTCGCGCCTGCCGTCAGCACGCCGTCGGCGACCCGGGCGTCTTCCTGCAGCAATATGGCGTCGGCGCCCTGCGGGACCGGCGCGCCGGTGAAGATGCGCACCGCTTCTCCCGGCTTGAGGGCCGCGTCATAGCCATGGCCTGCGGCGCTTTCCCCGACGATCCGCAGCGGCCCGGCGGCAAGGTCGGCGGCGCGTAGCGCAAAGCCGTCCATGGCCGAGACGGCGACGGGCGGCTGGCTGCGGCGGGCGACAAGGTCGGCGGCCAGCGTGCGGCCGCGCGCCTGCGCCAGCGGCGTCAGTTCTTCGCCAAGCCGTGAAGCCCCAGCGAGTACCCGCGCAAGTGCGTCGGGAACGGAAAGAAGCTTATCCACGCGAAACTTATCCCCGGTTCGCGACGCGGCGATAGATGAGCGCCGCGAGGCTTTCGACTGCGAGCGCGACGAGCACGATGACTGTCGCGAGCGCCGCGTCAATGTCGACGCTGGGATAAGCGATGCCGCCGCCCAAGTCGAACTATTCGGCGCGCCGCCAGTCGCCCGACTTGCCGCCGCGTTTTTCGACGAGTTCGACGCCTTCGATGCGCATGCCGCGATCGGCGGCCTTCAGCATGTCATAAATCGTCAGACAGGCGACCGAGACAGCCGTCAGCGCCTCCATCTCGACGCCGGTCCTGCCAGTGACAGACGCTTCGGCGAGGACGCGTAGGCCCGGCAACGACTCGTCGGCCGTGATCTCGACCGAGATGCTCGACAAGGGCAGAGGATGGCACAGCGGAATGAGGTCGCTCGTTTTCTTCGCCGCCATGATTCCGGCAACGCGGGCGACGCCGAACACATCGCCTTTCTTGGCCTGACCTTCGATGGCGAGACGCAGAGTTTCACGCGCCATCACCACATGGCCGCGGGCAAGCGCCACGCGCGACGTCTCGGACTTCGCCGACACGTCGACCATATGCGCTTCGCCCGTCGCGCCGATGTGAGTCAGCGCGCTCATGTCATGCGCCGGCGGGGGACTTATGCGCGCCGGAGTTGTGACTGGCCGTCGCGCCTTGCAGGAGTTCGCGCGTAGCCGCTTCGACGTCATGTTTGCGCATCAGGCTTTCGCCGACGAGAAAGGCGAAGATGTGCGATTTTTCCAGGCGCACGCAGTCGTCATGCGTCGTGATTCCGCTTTCGGCGACGATAATCTTGTCGCGCGGAATCTTCTCGGCGAGCCTCTCGCTGACTTCCAGCGACACTTTGAAGTCGCGCAGATCGCGATTGTTCACGCCGATCAGACGCGTCTCCAGCGCCAGCGCGCGATCAAGCTCCCTCTCGTCATGCACTTCGACGAGCACGTCCATGCGCAGGTCATGCGCGGCCGTGTTCAGCGCCTTCGCTTCGTCGTCGTCGACGGCGGCCATGATGATGAGAATGCAATCGGCGCCGTAAGCCCGCGCCTCGTAGACCTGATAGGGATCGAACATGAAATCCTTGCGGAGCGCCGGCAAATGCGTCGCCTTTCGCGCGGCTTCAAGATCTTCGAGCCTGCCTTTGAACGAGGGCGTGTCGGTCAGCACCGAAAGACAGGCCGCGCCGCCGGCTTCATAGGCGCGCGCCAATTTCGGCGGATCGAAGTCTGGGCGAATGATTCCCTTTGACGGGCTCGCCTTCTTGATCTCGGCGATGAGCGCGATGCGACGCTCGTTCAGTTTCTGCTCGATCGCATGGACAAAGCCGCGCGGCGGATCATGATCGTGCACGTTGCGCTCGAGCGTCGCGAACGGCATGCGCACCTTGGCCTCGGAAATCTCGGTGCGCTTATAAGCTTCAATTTTTTTGAGGATGTCGGTCATCTTCTCGCCTACGGCGGGCGGGCCGCGACCGCCATCGCTCGAATTGTTCCGCCGACTGCCGGCTCCTTATGAATAGCCGATAAACGGGCGCAATCCTATCCCGATCGAAGGGGAGGGCGGATTAGGCGTCGCGATGGGAGCAGCGGATCAGAGCGTCGAGCTTATTCCGCGCCGCGCCGGAATCGATCGCCGCCTCAGCCAGCGCCGCGCCTTCGCGCACATTTGCGGCGCGTCCGGCGACGACCAGCGCAACGCCGGCGTTGAGGACCGCGACGTCGCGGTAAGCGTTCTTCGCGCCCTCCAGAACGGCGCGCAGGGCTCTGGCGTTATGCGCCGCGTCGCCGCCGACAAGCGCCTGAATCGTCGCGCGGGGCAATCCCGCGTCCTCCGGCGAGAGATCAAAGCTGCGGATCTCGCCGTCTTCCAGCGCGACGACATGGGTCACGGCCGTCGTCGTCGCTTCATCGAGCCCGTCGTCGCCATGCAGCAACCAGACGCGCTTTGCGCCGAGTTCGCGAAGCACGCGGGCCAAGGGTTCGAGCCAGTCGCGGGAGAAGACCCCGATCATCTGCCGCTCGACCCGCGCGGGGTTGCACAGAGGGCCAAGCAAATTGAAGATCGTGCGCACGCCCAGCTCGCTTCTCACCGGCGCGGCGTGGCGCATGGCCGGGTGGTGCGTCGTCGCGGCCATGAAGCAGATTCCGGCCTCCTGGAGCGATGCGGCGGCGGCGTCCGGCGAAACGCCGACCTTGACGCCGAGTTCGCCGAGCACGTCGGAGGAACCCGACAGCGACGAAGCCGCCTTGCCGCCATGTTTGGCGACGATCGCGCCGGCGGCTGCGGCGATGATCGCGGCCAAAGTGGAAATATTATATGTGCCGGCGCCGTCGCCGCCGGTCCCGACGATATCGATTGCGCCGGCCGGCGCTTCAACCGGCGTCATCGCGGCGCGCATCGCCTCGGCGGCCCCGATGATCTCGTCGATCGTCTCGCCGCGCAATCGCAGGCCCATGAGAAAGGCCCCAAGCTGCGCTGGTGTGGCGTCGCCACTGAAAATCAGAGAAAACGCCGCTCTCGCTTCGTCACGGGCGAGCGGCGCGCCGGAAACCAGCGCGGCGATGTAGGATTTGAAATCCTCGCTCACTGCAGTTCAGCGCCGTTGCGCAAGGGCAGGGCCGCCGGCCGACGCTTGCAGGCGACCGTCGAAGCGGTCCTCACGCGGCCTTCTCACGCCGGCGGGGGCCCTCGTTCCACTCCCGAGCGAGATCGAGGAAATTTTGTAAAATCTTGTGTCCGTGCTGCGAGGTGATGCTCTCGGGATGGAACTGCACGCCATGCGTCGGCAGCGTCTTATGCGACAGCGCCATGATCAAGCCGTCCGGCGTCTCGGCGGTCACCCGCAGGCAGTCGGGAAGGGTGTCGCGGCTGACGATCAGCGAGTGGTAGCGCGTCGCCTGGAACGGCCCCTCGATGCCGCGGAACACGGCGTCGCCGTGGTGGAGGATGGTGGCCATCTTGCCGTGGATCGGCAACGGCGCCCGAATGACGTCGCCGCCAAACACCTCGCCGATCGACTGATGGCCGAGGCAGACGCCGAAAATCGGCACGGTCTCGGCGGCGGCTGAGATCAGCTCCATGCAGATGCCCGCCTCATGCGGCGTGCAGGGGCCGGGCGACAGCACGATCGCGTCGGGTCCGCCGGCCAGCACTTCGGCGACCGAAACGGCGTCGTTGCGGTGAACCGTGACGTTCGCGCCCAGCTGGCCGAAATAATGAACCAGGTTGAAAGTGAAGCTGTCGTAGTTGTCGATGAGCGTGACGTTGGACATTGGGCTTCTGTCCAGCCTCCTGGCGCGGGTTTGACAGTGCAATAGGCCGGGCGGCGGGCTTAAGCAACCGTCGGACGGCGATCGTCTCGCGGCGAGAAGCGCCAGTCCGGCCGAACTTCTTTGATCATCATGATCTCAGCCAGCGACTGACGGGTCAGAAGACCCAAGAACCGCCCCTCCTCGTCGGTGACGCCGACCGCCTCTCCGCTCGTGAGCATGGGCAGGGCGGCGTCGATGTTCTCGCGACCATCAATCGTCGCGGGCTCCTGGCGAACGAAAGGCGCGATCGGCGCGCCGGGTTCGGCAGCCCGCAGGGCCTCGATGATGTTGGCGCGGGACAGGAAGCCGCTGAGCCGGCGCGAGGCGTCCACGACTGGGAATTCGTCCTGAGACGTAGCCAGAAGCATATCCACCGCTTCGCGCACGCTTGCGCTGCGCTCGATCACGCCGATGCGCGTCTCCATGGCGTCGGCGGCTTTCAGGCCACGCGCCGCCTCGGACATCGAGGTCATCTGCGCTTCGCCCGCCGCGGCGATATAGACGAAGATCGCGATGAACAGCAGCAGCGGATTTCCGAACAGCCCCAGAAAACCGAGCAGGAAAGCGAAACCCTGACCGATCTGCGCGGCGATGCGCGTCGCACGGCCCTTGCCAATCCAGATCGACAGCGCCGCCCGCAGCACGCGGCCACCGTCCATCGGAAAGGCCGGGATCAAGTTGAACGCCGCAAGAAAGATATTCACCGCCGCCAGACGTTTTAAAAGATTGACGGACGGGTCGCTGATCTGGATCCCGTCGGACACGTCGACAGCGCCAAGAAACAGGATCAGCAAAGCCGCAATGACGAGGTTGACCGCCGGCCCCGCCAGCGCGATCAGCAACTCCTGACGGGGCTTATCGGGCATCTTTTCCATGTCGGCCACGCCGCCGATCGGCAGCAGCGTGATCACCGGCGAGACGATGCCATAGCGCCGCGCCGTCAAGATGTGGCCGAACTCGTGCAACACGACGCAGACAAAGATCGCGACGATGAACAGCACGCTGTCGCGCGCTGCGACGGCGCCGCCGCGCTGGTAGGCCGCAAAGCCGATCCAGCCCAAGAGCAGCAGGAACGTGACGTGAATGCGCACGGCGGTTCCCATGAAGGAGCCGATCGTGAGGGACCAACGCATTTGAGCTCCTGCGGTCGTGGTTAACAGCCGGTAAGATAGGACTGAGCGGCGGTTTGCGCTAGAGCGCTTCCCGCTCACATGGATTGCTCTCATGGATCATGTGATCGATAGGGAAGCGCTCAAAATCAAAATGTTGGAGCAGGTTCTCATCGAAAAAGTCCGTCAACCTTTTCGGAGCTGCTCAAAGCGCGGGGATGCGCACGAAAAACGCCGGCGAAGCGGCCCTAGGGCGCTTGCCGGCGAGAGACGAGACAACAGGCGAGAGACGAGAAGAAAGCGAAATCGCCTCAGAGGCGATAGCGGACCTGATCGGTCCAGAAGCGCTCAAGTCGCGAAAGCGACGTATTGAGGGTGCGAAACTCGTCGCAGGTGACGCCGCCGATCTGCTCGACCGTCAGCGCGTGCTTCTCATAAAGCTGCGCAACGATATCGTGAATTTGCTTGCCCTTCGGGGTCAGGCTGATGCGCACCGAACGGCGATCAAGGCGCGAGCGCGCATGATGCATATAGCCCATGTCGACCAGCTTCTTGACGTTGTATGAAACATTGGAGCCGAGGTAGTAGCCGCGCGTGCGCAATTCGCTCGCGGTCAATTCCTTGTCGCCGATGTTGTAGAGCAGCAGCGCCTGCACGGAATTGACGTCGCCAAGATCCCGGCGGTCGAATTCGTCCTTGATGACGTCGAGCAGACGGCGGTGAAGGCGTTCGACGAGCGTAAGCGCTTCGAGATAAACCGGTCGGATCTCGCTGGCGCGATCCTCGCGGGCAGGGGCTGTCTTGGTCATGGCGCTCATCGTCTTCTCCATCAGGGCGGATGCATCGCGCATCTCTTGATCGGCGTTCGATGAGATCAAATTAGATCGGCGCAGGTGAAAGGCGGTTTAAACAACAGCCTGAATCGCGCGTTTACCCCGATAGGGGCTGTTTGCGGTGAATGAGAGATGAACTTAAACGTTCGATTTACGCTAATGATTCCTCTAACAAACCTGCGCATTAGGAAGCTTTTGGCGGTTTCCTGTCGAATTTGCGGCGACGGCGGCGTTCGCGCATGTGCTGCGCCTCGATATCGCGTCCGGCCTCGAAGGTCAGCCCGAAATACATGGCGATCAGCACGGCGTTGACGCCGATCAGCCAATAACCGCCGGTGAAGAATCCCGGCATGCTGAGCGTCAGAAAAATCTGCGCGCTTGCAACGAGCAGCCACAACACGCCGCCCCAGGGCGTCGCCAGCCACAAGCCGACGCCGGCGATGAGATCGAGCACGGCGAAGAAAATAACAGCGGAGGCTGCGCTCTGCGGCATGGTTTCAAAGATCGAGCGTTCCGCAGCGAGAATGATCCGCCACTGCATCAAGCCTTGCACCAGCCAAAATAGCGCGACAATGCGCATGAAGCGCGAAAGCAGCACGCCCCATTTTGCGGCGTCACCGCCATTCGGTTCGCCGACGCGAATTGCACGGTAGGGATCGTCGCCGTCGTCGTAGATCGTTGGGCCATCCATCAGATGCGCCGCCGCCTGTTTCGCTGTCCGTGCGCTTTGGCGGGAATGGCTATTGCCCCCGCCGCGCGCGCGTTGCGAAGCGAACCGCTTCCTCGGCGGCGCGGAACAGCGCTTTCGCCTTGTTGACGCATTCGCGGTGTTCATATTCCGGTTCGCTGTCGTAGACGACGCCCGCGCCTGCCTGCACATGCATCTTGCCGTCCTTCACGATCGCCGTGCGCAGCACGATGCAGGTGTCCATTTGGCCGCCGGCGCCGAAATAGCCGATGCAGCCGCCATAGATGCCGCGCTTGTCGGTCTCAAGCTCGTCGATGATCTCCATGGCGCGCACTTTCGGCGCGCCGGAGACAGTGCCGGCAGGAAACCCCGCGGCGAGCGCGTCGATGCAATCATGGCGCGCATCAAGCTCGCCTTCGACATTGGAGACGATGTGCATCACGTGACTGTAGCGCTCGATGGTGAAACTGTCGGTGACGCGCACCGTGCCCGTCTTCGCGACGCGGCCGACGTCGTTGCGGCCGAGGTCGAGCAGCATCAGATGTTCGGCGCGCTCCTTTTCATCGGCGAGGAGATCCGCCGCCAGACGCTCGTCCTCCGCCGTCACCTCGCTGCGCCAGCGCGTGCCGGCGATCGGGCGAATAGTCACCTTGGCGTCGGCGACGCGCACGAGGATCTCGGGACTAGAACAGACGATCTGGAATTCGCCGAAATCGAGAAAGCATAAAAAGGGCGCCGGGTTCACGCGGCGCAAGGCGCGATAGAGCGCAAAGGCGGGCAAAGCGAAAGGCGCGGTGAACCGCTGCGACAGCACGACCTGAAAGATGTCGCCGGCGCGAATATATTCCTTCGCGCGCTCGACCATCTCGAGAAAACGCGATGGCGGCGTATTCGAAACCGGCTCCTGAGCGAGAAGCTGCGCGTCGGTCCCGCCGTCGCGATGGTCCAGCGGCGCCTCCAGCGTCGCGACGACCTTGTCGAGGCGCGCCAGCGCCGCTTCGTAGGCCGCCTTCGCCGCAACGCCGGCTTTTGGCCGAGCGGGCGTGACAATGGAGATTTCGTCGCGCACCGTGTCAAAGACGATCATGACCGTCGGACGCATGAAAAGCGCGTCAGGCGCGCCGATCCTGTCTTCCTTGGCCGGTCCCAGGCGCTCCATCTGGCGCACCATGTCATAGCCGAGGTAGCCGAAAACTCCCGCCGCCATCGGCGGCAGCCGCACGGCCTGCGGCACGGCGGATTCGGCGATGAGCTGACGCAAGGCGACGAGCGGCGCTCCCTCGCAAGGCATGAAGACGCTCGCGTCGTCGAGCGCGGCGCGATTGATTTCCGCTCGGTCGCCGAGGACGCGAAAAATCACGTCTGGGTCGAGGCCGATCATCGAATAGCGGCCGCGGGCGGCGCCGCCTTCGACGGATTCGAGCAGAAAAGCCGCTCCGCGCCGATTGTGCGTGAGCTTGAGATAGGCGGAGACCGGCGTTTCGAGATCGGCGACCAACCGGGTCACGACCAGCTGCGGCCGATCAGCGTCGTATTCGGCGCCGAAGGCGTCGAAGTCTGGCTCGAACAGCGCGCCGCTCACTTGTCGCGTTCCGCTCCGGTCGCGGCTTCCAAGGCCTTCTGGTTGATATCGACGCCGAGCGCCTTCTCGAGGCCGCCGACATATTGCTCCAGCAGGTCGTTGTGAAAGGCAGGCTTCAGTTGCTGGGCGATCGTCTTCGCTTCGATCGAGCTCGGGTCGAACACCGGAGTCGTCGAGTCGCGCACGAAAAACACCAGCCGCCCATTGTCGACGACGGCGGAGCCGGCGTTGCGCGGCGCGACATCGAAGAATCGAACGATGACGTTGGTGTTGAAGTCGGGCCGCGCTTCGCGCTTCACGTCATTGGCGCGTTGGGTCTGAACGCCCACTTCCTTGGCGACGTCTTCGATTGACCGGCCCGCGTTCAGCTTGGCGACGATTTCATCGGCCTTGGCGGCGAGCGCCTTTTGCGCCGCGTCGCTGCGCATGGCGTCGACGACGGCCGCCTTCACCTCTTCGAATGTCTTCTGCCGGGCGGGCTCGATGCCGTTGACCTCGTACCAGACATAGCCGCCGTCACGCGTCGCGACGGTATCGTTATCGACGCCGATGTCCGATGCGAAGGCGGCCTTCACGAGGTCTGGACCGGAAGGAAGGCCGGCGATCGGCTTGCCGCCGCGGTCATTGCCTGCATCGTCGACGCCGTCATAGACCTGCGTCTCCAGCCCCACGGCCTTTGCGGATTCAGCGAGAGTTTTGCCAGAGGCGCGCTGATCCTCGATGGCCTCATGCAGCCGGCGCACTTCAGGCATGGCGCCCTGGGCGGCGATTTCCGCGCGCAGTTCCGGCTCGGCCTGCTCGAAAGTCTTGTTGTAGACCGCCGGGGCGATGCTCCTGACCTGGGAGATGACGGCGCCGAAGGCGGTATGAACCGGCTCGGTCAGCCCCGGCTGGGGAAGCGCAAAAACCGCCGCGCCGACCTTGGGATCGCCAAAGTCGCGCTGCTCGACGAGGCCGAGGTTGACGTCCTTGGGATTAAGTTTGAGCTCGGCGGCCATCGCCTCGATGTCGGCGCCGGCTTTGAGTTTGGCGAGCGCGGCTTCGGCTTCCGTGTCGGTCTTGAACACGATCTGCCGCACGTCACGCTTTTCCGGCATGCCGTAGCGCTTCGATTTGACCTCGTCATAGAGCTTGCGCGCCTGCTCGGCAGGCACGCTCTCCGGCTTCCCGAGCGTGGACGGGCTGACGACCAGCGCCGTCAGCTTGCGGTATTCCTTGGCGCGGAAGGTCTGCTCGCGTTCGTCGAAGTATTTTTTCAGCTCTTCGTCGGATGGCGTCGCTGCGGCGCCGGCCAGCGACGGCGGCAGAATGACGTAGTCGATCGTTCGCGATTCATTGCGGAAACGATAGATCGCCTCGACCATCAACTTGGGCGGCTCGACTCCGGCGACGGCGATGTCTGTAATCATCTTGCGCAGGTAAGCGTTCTTCTGATCCGCGACGAAGCCCCGCTCGGTGAAGCCGGAGTCATTGGCGATCTGCTTGAAGCGCATGGCGTCGAATTTGCCGTCGGGCCCCTGAAACACCTTTTCCGACGCGAGCAGTCGCTGGGTCGTCTCATCGCTTGCGGCCAGCCCGAGCTGCCGCGCCTTTTGGTCAAGCGCAACTTCCGTGACGAGGCGCTCGAGGATCTGAAGGTCCAGCCCCGCCTGATGCGCTTCTTCATTGGTGATCGCGCGCCGCATCCGCTGCTGAATGCGGCGAAGTTCGTTTTGATACGCGCTGCGATAGGTCTCGACCGTGACTTCGCCGCTGCCGACGCGCGCGAGCCGCTGGGCGGTCATGCCGCGAAACACGTCTCCGACCCCCCAGATCGAAAAACTGATGACGATGACGCCCATGACCAGCGCCATGATGGTGCGGCCGATCCAGTTCTGCGAGGCGACGCGCAGGCCTTCTAGCATGGGTATTGCTTCCTTGGGTGCGTTGGATCCGGCTTCCCGGTTTTGGCGGCGGACTATAGGGAGGGGGCGAGCGCGTGGCAATGCGCTCGGCGCAGAACCGCCGACGCGTCGAATTGCGCTATTGCCCTGTGTTTCGAATGCCTGCAGTCTCCCCCGACGAGAACCCCGCTGAACAGTTCCAATTCGGAGCGCGCGCCGGACATGAGAGCCGATAATGGATGAAACCGTTAACGCCGTCGGTGAGACCGGCGTAGAGGCTCTCGTGACCAAAGTCGCGGCCGAGCCTGCGGCGCATCCCCACGCGCCACATCAGGACGTGCGTCGCCTGCGGGCTGACGCCGAGGCGGTCCGGAAGGCGTTCGAGTCAGGAGAATTTCCCTACAAGACCCGCCTGAGCGAGAAGGTTTATCTGCGGCACATGGAGCTCCTCCAGGTGGAGCTCCTCAAGGCGCAAAACTGGGTGAAGGAGACCGGTCAACGCATCGTCTTGCTGTTCGAGGGGCGCGACGCCGCCGGCAAGGGCGGCACCATCAAGCGCTTTATGGAACATCTCAATCCGCGCGGCGCGCGGGTCGTCGCGCTGGAAAAGCCGTCCGAGCGCGAGCGCAGCCAGTGGTATTTCCAGCGTTACATCCAGCACCTGCCGGCGGCCGGCGAGGTCGTTTTCTTCGACCGCTCCTGGTACAATCGCGCCGGCGTCGAGCGGGTGATGAATTTCTGCACCCCGAACGAATATCTCGACTTCATGCGCCAATGTCCCGATCTTGAGCGCATGTTCGTCAACTCCGGCGTTCGCCTCTACAAATACTGGTTCTCGGTGACGCGCGAGGAGCAGCAGCGCCGCTTCCGCTCGCGCATGAACGATCCCTTGAAGCAGTGGAAACTCTCGCCGATCGACCGCGCGTCGATGGACAAATGGGACGATTACACCGAGGCGAAGGAGGCGATGTTCTTCTTCTCCGACACGGCCGACGCGCCCTGGATCGTCATTAAATCGGACGACAAAAAGCGCGCGCGCCTTAATTGCATGCAGCACTTTTTATCGAGCCTCGATTATCCGAATAGAGATCATAGCGTCGTACACGGGCCCGATCCGCTCATCGTCGGCGCCAGCGCACATGTCATCGGCCGCGACGAGCACATCTTGGGCAAGTCGCTTGCGATGGACGCCGAGAAGAAGCGCAAGCGCACCCGCTAGGGCTTTATGGTATGGGCATGGACGTGGCGGAATGCTGCGTGCAGCAATGCTGCGCCAGAATTTCGAGACCAGTCGTTTGCGCTGGTAAGAATAAAAAAGAAACTCTCGTAACTATGCCATCGACCCGCTGCGTCTGTTAGGCGGCGAACGTCCCGCGCGCCCCTGGATCTCAACGTATCGTTGGGCTGAAGGCGATAGGGCGTACGGCTGTCCCGACAAGCGTCATCTTCAAAAAAAATTCACCATAAAGTTAAGGCCCTGCTTGCACTGCAGATATCGCTTGTTTAGAAAAGGAACGCTGAAGCTGGAAGAGGCGCGAGTTGTAGCCCTTCCCCTTCCCGAGGGGCCCGAGACATGCGCTCGGTCGACTGAGCCCTGACAGCTGTGGGCGGCGCGGCCGCCCCTTACGAGCGCCCCAAAAGGATATCCTATGCTGCGATCTCTTGGTCTTGCAGGAATGATGACGGCTGTACTTTTGACTGCGCCCGCGAATGCTTTCGACGTCATGGCCCCCGATTACGGCGGACGCGTGGAGCAATATGAAGCCAGGCTTGCGAGGGCGCGGGCTCGGGGCGAGCCGATCCGTATCGGCCCGACTGAATGCGATTCCTCATGCACGCTCTATCTGGCTAATCCCCAGTCCTGTGTTTCCGAGGGCGCGGTTTTGGGCTTCCATGCGCCTTGGTTTGGCGGGCCCGAGGGGGGCGTCGTCGATCCGCGCATGACCGCGGTCTTCGCCGCACATTATAAGCCCGGGCTGCGTCAGGCCTTCATGGCTCACGTGCGACGCCACGCGCATCAGGCCCCCGGCCCGATGCTGCGCATCACCGGCCGCCAGCTCGCGGCGTATGGCTATCGCCTCTGCTGATTTAGGGTAGATCGATGTGCGCGGAGACTTGATCGGGAGATCGCAGCGCTCCGCGCTCATACCAGCCCTTGCTCCGATTGACGATCCAGACAACGCTCAGCATCACTGGAACTTCGATCAGGACGCCAACAACGGTGGCGAGCGCAGCGCCCGAGTCAAAGCCAAAGAGGCTGATGGCCGCCGCGACCGCCAGTTCGAAGAAATTGCTCGCCCCGATCAGCGCCGAAGGGCCGGCGACGCAATGCGCTTCTCCCGCCGCGCGATTGAGCAGATAGGCGAGTCCGGCGTTGAAATAGACCTGGATCAGTATCGGCGCCGCGAGCATGGCGATGATCGCGGGTTGCCGGATGATCTGTTCCCCCTGAAAGCCAAAGAGCAGAACGAGCGTCGCGAGCAGCGCGATCAGCGACGCCGGGCCGATCTGCGCGAGCGCCTTCGCGAGGCCTTTTTCACCGCCTGCCGCGAGCAACCGTTTGCGGGCGAGCTGCGCGACGATCACCGGAACGACGATGTAGAGGACCACCGAGAGAAACAGCGTGTCCCACGGCACGACGATCGAGGACAGTCCAAGCAGCAACCCGACGATGGGCGCGAAAGCGACGATCATGATTGCGTCGTTGAGCGCGACTTGGCTCAGCGTGAAATGCGGCTCGCCCTTGATGAGATTCGACCAGACGAACACCATGGCGGTGCAAGGCGCGGCTGCGAGCAGGATCAGGCCGGCGATGTAGGAGTCGATCTGGTCCGCCGGCAAATAGGGTCGAAACAGATAGCCGATGAAAATCCATCCGAGCAGCGCCATTGAAAAAGGCTTCACCGCCCAGTTGACCGCGAGCGTGACGCTAATCCCGCGCCAGTGACGGCCGACTTCCGCGAGCGCCGCGAAGTCGATCTTCATCAGCATCGGCGTGATCATCAGCCAGATGAGCGCCGCGACGGGCAAATTGACCTTTGCGACCTCCATCGCGCCAATCGCGTGAAACACGCCCGGCAAGAAATGACCCAGCGCGACGCCGGCGACGATGCAGAGCGCCACCCAGAGCGAGAGATAGCGTTCGAAAATGGTCATGACTTACTCCGCGACCGCGTTCGGCGATGTTGCGCCTTCCATCTCGCCGATCTCGCGCAGGCGCTGGCTGAGCGCGAGTTTGTCGAGGCGACGCAGTGGAATCGCGCAGAACTGATCGACGCGGTTGCGCAGATAGCGAAAGGCCGTGGCGAAGGCGCGCTGCTTTTCTATGTCGCTTCCTTCCACCGCCGCAGGGTCTTCGATGCCCCAATGCGCCGTCATTGGCTGACCGGGCCATGCCGGACAAGCTTCACCCGCTGCGCTGTCGCAGACGGTGAAGACGAAATCCATGCGGGGCGCGTCAGGGCGGGCGAACTCGTCCCAGCTTTTGGACCGATAGCCTTCGGAAGGAAGGCCCATCGTCTCCAGCGTATAGAGCGCGTAAGGGTTCACCTCGCCCTTGGGATGGCTGCCGGCGGAAAAAACGTTGAACCGGCCGGCGCCGCGCTCGCGCAGCAGCGCTTCGGCCATGATCGAACGCGCGCTGTTGCCGGTGCAGAGGAACAGCACGTTGTAGATCCTGTCTGTCATTGGCGAGACTCACATTTGATGGGTGCAAGAGACTCTGCGGACGCGCATGGCGCGCCGCCGCAACAATCTTCGGCGAGAAAGCGCGTCAGCGCATTCAGCCGCGACAGATCCACCCGATAGACGATGCTGCGGCCAGTGCGGGCGCTGATGACAAGCTTCGCCTGCGAAAGGACGTTGAGATGGGCGGAGAGCGTGTTTTGCGGAACGCAGAGCGCCCGCGCGACGTCGCCGGCCGGCAGACCCTCGGGCTCGTGCCGGACGAGCAAACGGAAGGTCTCGAGCCGCGTCGGCTGCGAAAGCGCGGACAGACAGGCGAGCGCCGCTTCTATTTCCATAAATCCAGATATATCGAAATAAATGACGGCGCAATGACATTTCTGTAAGGCGCGCCCACATTGTTGCGCGCCCGTAGCTCTGTTACCCAAGCGTATTATCAGGAGCATTTCGCATGACCCGTCGCCCGCTCGTCGCCGGAAATTGGAAAATGAACGGGCTGCGCGCCTCACTTGAGGAGGTCGAGGCGATCGGCGCCGCCTATGACGATGCGCTGCGCGCGCGCGCCGAACTGATCGTCTGCCCGCCGGCCACGCTGATAGCGGTTGCGCGCGATAGCGCCGAACGAGGACGCTTGGGCCTTGGCGGGCAGGATTGCCATGCCGCCGCCAGCGGCGCTCACACGGGCGACATTTCCGCCGAGATGCTCAAGGACGCCGGCGCGTCCTACGTGATCGTCGGCCACAGTGAACGCCGTTCGGACCATGGCGAGACCGACGCCGACGTGCAGGCGAAGGCGGCGGCCGCGCTGCGCGCGGGACTCACCCCAATCATTTGCGTCGGTGAAACGCGCGCTGAGCGCGAGGCAGGCGATGCATTGAGCGTCGTCGGCGCGCAGATCGAGGGCTCGCTCCCCGCCGACGCGCCTGCGCATATCGTCGTCGCCTATGAGCCGGTGTGGGCGATCGGCACGGGGCTGACGCCGACAACCGAGGACGTCGCCGCAATGCACGCCTTCGCGCGCGAGCGGATCGAAGCCAGGCTCGGCGGCGGCAAGAGCGTCGACATTCGCATTCTTTACGGCGGCTCGGTCAAGCCGTCGAACGCCCGCGAATTGATGCATATCGCCAATGTCGACGGCGCGCTGGTTGGCGGCGCGAGTTTGACGGCCAAGGATTTTATCGGCGTCGCGAGCGCCTATCGCTGATCAGGCGAAGCTGGACAATCGGATGGGCTCGAATAAAGTCATCCGTTCAGAGGATTTGTTTTCATCCATTGATTGAAAGAGGGGCGCGTCATGAGCCAGAATGATTTCGGCGCCATCGAACTGGTCGATGAAGACCGTGTCTATCCCGGTTCGCGATTCAGCGAAGTGCGCGACGCGGTGTTCGCCAATCCCTATCAAAAGGTCTGGGGCGCGCCCGGCGAGCCGCCGCTTCCCTTCGTGATGCCGACCTTTTTCGACATGTTGCGCGCGCTCTGGAGGGGCAGGCACTTTTTGACTGAGGCCGCCCAGCGATCGGTCGACGCGCGCAGCGACCTCAGATGGGGACCTGACAAAAAAGGCTTCCGACGTATCGTGCATCCCTGGGGCGTCGTTCTGACGGGGTTCTGGGAAATTACCGAGGACAGCGGCTACACCGGCTATTTCCAGAAGGGCAGCAAGGCGCTTGTCGTCGGGCGCTACTCCAACGGCGGGGCGGTGAAGCGCGGCAAACCGCGCGGGCAGGGCATCGCCGGCAAGCTCTTCCCGACGACCGACCCGGATCATAAAGAGCCGTTGCAGACGGCGAACTTCTTCACGATCGACGATATCGTCGGCGCATCGACGCGCAACATCAATGATGTCGATTTCGTCAATGCGCCGAACGTCACGCTTTCGAATGATTGGCGAACCTCGCCCATCGTCATGACGGCGGGCGTCGTGTTCGCGATCACCGATAAGGATCCGACCGAGCGCCAGCTTCATGAAGTCGCCGAGCTCGGCAAGCCTCGCGACCTTCCCACCCGCGCCCCGCGCTTCATGCGCTTAAAGCTTGCGCCGGGCCATCCGCGCATTGAGGGAGAGGACCTCGATTCACGCGACGAATTGCTGGCGATGATGTTCGACAAGGGCGATCCGACGCCGAGGCGCGAGATCGTTTTCACCATCGAGGTCACCGAGGATGGCGAAGTGACCGGCCGCACCGGATTCAAGAAAGGAACGTTCCGCAATTGGCGGCGGATCGGCGCGCTGACGTTCGACAACGCCGTCGTCTCCTACAACGGCGATCGCGTCCTGCATTTCCACCATCCGAATTGGCGCATCAATCGCAACGATCCGGCCACGAGGTTCCGGCCCTCGCCAACAAGCAGCGAAGTGGAAAAGACCGAGGCGGTGTAGGCTTGCCGCTTCGGCGAGCGACCGATATAAGCGCGACGCCTACACCATGCTCCAACGACGAGGCGATGCGCTCCTATGGCGATCGAACGCACTTTTTCCATTCTTAAGCCCGACGCGACGAAGCGCAATCTCACCGGCAAGATCAACGCGCTGATCGAAGGTGCGGGCCTGCGAATTATCGCTCAGAAGCGCATCCGCATGTCACGCGAACAGGCGGAAGCTTTTTACGCCGTGCATAAAGAGCGGCCGTTCTTCGGCGAGCTCGTCGACTTCATGATTTCCGAGCCCGTCGTCGTGCAGGTGCTCGAAGGCGAGAACGCCATCGCGCGCTACCGCGAAGTCATGGGCGCGACCAATCCGGCGAACGCCGCGCCGGGAACGATCCGCAAGGAACACGCGCTCAGCGTCGGCGAGAATTCGGTGCATGGCTCAGACGCGCCGGAAACCGCGGCGGTGGAAATCGCGCAGTTCTTTTCCGGCAACGAGATCGTCGGCTAATCAAGGCGTCATGCCCGCGCTTGTCGCGGGCATGAGATGTGACGGCGTGATGGCCGGGCCAAAGCCGGACATCACGGCCCGCCGCGGAAATCAGGCCGCCGCGTTCTCAGGGAAATACGCCTGCATCATCCTGTCGCGATAGGCGACGAGGTTGACGTTCGCCAGCGCCGCGTCGCGAATGGCGCTCTCCGACATCGGCGATAAGATCGACGCCACAAAGGCGAAGACCGTAGCGTCGGCGCCGCAGGGCGCATCGCCGAAGAGATAGGGCTTGTCGCCGATCAGCGTCGCGAGCGCCTCGATGTCGCGCACGCCGAGCGCATCAATTTCCGCTGGGCTGTGACGGCCGATGCCCTGCGCCCATAGCGATTTGGCGATCTTGCGGCGAATGAACCATTTCGCGAGCGGGCGCGCGATGGCGGGCACGCTTGAGAAAAAACGCGCCGGACCGCGTTCGAAATTGGCCTCGTCCATCCAGCGAGTATGGACGATGATCCAATAGAGATGTTCTTCGCACATCTTCTCGACGCACCAGCCGATCGCTTTTTGCTCGGCGCCCAACTGCGCGTCGAAATCCGCGCCGTATTTCTTTTCGATATGGAAACGGATGAAGGTAGAATCGGCGACAATTTCGCCGTCGTCGTCGATGTAGGGCTGCTTGCCTTTCGGCGCTTTCGAAAAACCGCTGCGGTCTTCGGCATAGTCGAGGCCAGCCATCTTCAAAAGCACCATCGCCTTCGACACGAAAGGCGATGCGTCCGGCAGTCCGGCGACAGGGCGGAAGCAGTAAAGCGTGATCGTCATGAAACTGCCTTGCTCGGCGCGAGGGCGTCGGGAACGATAAGCGCCGCCTCGCGGGGCGCGGGCGCCGCGAGCACGCGATTGCCTTCGATCCGCACAGCGCCCGACGCGACCAGCCGCAGCGCCATCGGATAGATGACATGTTCCTGCGCAAGCACACGGGCGGCGAGCGTCTGCGGCGAGTCGTCGTCGAGCACGGGCACGGCGGCCTGCGCGACGATCGGACCTTCGTCCATTTCCGGCGCGACGAAATGCACGGTGGCGCCGTGAATCTTCACGCCGTCGGCGAGCGCACGCTCATGCGTGTCGAGTCCGCGATAGGAGGGTAGCAGGGCAGGGTGAATGTTGAGCATGCGCCCGCGCCAGAGGCCGACGAACCAGGGCGTGAACATGCGTAGAAAGCCTGCGAGGCAAATGAATTCGATGCGATAGGTTTCCAGAACCAATTGCAGCGAACGCTCGAATTCCTCGCGTCCCGCGTAAATCTTGTGGTCGACCGCCGCCGTCGCGACGCCGGCGGCCTTCGCCTTGGCGAGGCCCGGCGCATCGGGGCGATTGGAAAGCACCAGGGCGATTTCAGCCGGAAAGCTGGGGTCCCTGGCGGCGGCGATCAGCGCGTCCATGTTTGAGCCGCGCCCGGAGATGAGAATCGCGGTGCGCAGCCGCGTCACAACGCCAGCGTCCCTTGCGTAACGACCCGCTCGCCATCGGTCTCGATGATTTCGCCGATGCGCACGGGCTTTTCGCCGACGGCGCGCAAGGCCGACTCCACCTCGCTGGCGGCGGGCTCGGAGGCCACCACCACCATGCCGATTCCGCAGTTGAACGTGCGCAGCATCTCGCTCGCCGCGATGCCGCCTGTTTCGGCGAGCCAACGGAAAACCGGCGGCGGCGCGAACGTCGACAGATCGAGCGCGACGCCGAGCCCGCTCGGCAGCACGCGCGGGAGATTGTCGGGAAAGCCGCCGCCGGTGATATGGGCGAGGGCGACGATATGCGGCGTCGCCTTCAAGGCCGCGAGCAGGGGCTTCACGTAGATGCGGGTCGGCGTCAACAGCGCCTTCGCCAGATTGAGGTCTCGCGCGAAAGGCGCGGTGGCGCTCCACGCAAGGCCGGCGCGCTTCACAACGCTGCGCACGAGCGAATAGCCATTGGAATGGACGCCGGAGGAGGGGAGTCCGAAAAGCACGTCGCCGGCATGGACATCGCGGGGGAGAAGGCGATTGCGCTCCGCGGCGCCGACCGCGAAGCCGGCGAGGTCATAGTCGCCGCGCGCATAGAGGCCGGGCATTTCGGCGGTCTCGCCGCCAAGCAGGGCGCACCCCGCCTCGACGCAACCGGCGGCGATGCCCTTCACCACCGACGTCGCGACGTTTGGGTCGAGTTTGGCCGCTGCATAATAGTCCAGGAAGAAAAGCGGCTCGGCGCCCTGAACTATCAGGTCATTGACGCACATGGCGACGAGATCGATTCCGATCGTGTCATGCAGACCGGATTCGATCGCGATCTTCACCTTGGTGCCGACGCCGTCGTTCGCCGCGACGAGGACAGGATCGGAAAATCCGGCCGCCTTGAGATCGAACACGCCGCCAAAGCCGCCGATCTCGCCGTCGGCGCCGGAGCGCCGCGTCGAACGCACGGCGGGACGGATCATGTCGACGAACCGATTGCCTGCGTCGATGTCGACGCCGGCGCCAGCGTAGGTAAGGCCCGAATTTCTCTGTTGCATTTCATCTTTCGCGTCGTGGGCGCCGGCGTTAGATGGGCGCAAGCGGCGGCGGCTGTCAAATCCGCTCGGAACGGCTACGCTCTTGTGCGTTTGCACAAAGTTTTTTCCGTAGCGCGGCATATTGATGTCGCCGCAAAGGAGCTGCGCCATGAAGATTAGGTTCACTATTGACGATATCGCGGCGGCCCGCGACGCCGGGGCGATTGACGCGGCGTCCTTCGAGCGGCTGTCGCAATTTCTTGCGTCGCGGCGCGCGGCCGCAGCGGAGGCGACGTCCCAAGCGCCGCGCTATGACGTCGTCAACCTGCTTTGGTACGCCGGCGCGCTGATCGTGCTCGGCGCCATGGGCATGTTTTCGACGACGGCCTTTGGCCTCTGGGGCGACAAGGCGCTGCTGGTCACCGCGATCGTCTACGCCGCCATGTTCGCCTTCGCCGGCGCTTATCTCTGGCATAGGCGCGGCTTGCACACGCCGGGCGGGCTGCTCATCGCCTGCGCAGTGGGGATGGCGCCGCTCGCGATCTTCGCGCTGCAGTCGATGTACGACGTCAGTCCGGCGGGGGAGGCGCGGCCCTACCGGGACTTCTACATTTGGATTCAATCGAGCTGGCTTCCTATGGAGCTTGGAACGATTGCGGCGGCTTCTGTCGCGCTGCTCGCCTTTCCCTTTCCGTTCCTCGTCATGATCATCGCCTTCGCGCTCTGGTTCATGTCGATGGATTTGACGCCCTGGCTGATGGGCGTTGCAGAATTTTCATGGGATCAGCGGGCGACGGTGAGCATGTATTTCGGGCTTGTCGTTCTCGCTGTCGCCTGGCTCGTCGATCTCAGGCGGTGGCGGAACGGCGATTTCGCCTTCTGGCTGCATCTCTTCGGTCTGTTGGCCTTTTGGGGCGGGCTGACGGCTCAGCACAGCGGCGACGAATTGGGCAAAGCGCTCTATTGCGCCGTCAATGTGGGACTGATTTTTCTGTCGCTCTTCCTGATGCGCCGGGTCTATGCGGTCTTCGGCGCGGTCGGCGTCACGACCTATCTGAGCTATCTCGCCAGCAGCGTTTTCAAGGATTCGATCCTTTTCCCCTTCGCGCTGTCGGGCATCGGCGTTCTGCTCATCGTCTTCGGCCTGTTGTTTCACCGTTATGGCGCCGCCATCGGCGAAACGATCGGCGAATTGCTGCCGGGGCATTTGCGGGGATTACGCCCCGCCCATGCCCGCGAGCAGGACTCCGTATGAGCGCTTGATGAGCGCTTGCCGAGTTGGCGGCGCTTTAGCGGGAGTTTCCGGATTGATTGCGCTTTAGGCGGCGGCGGATTATATAGGCAAAATCCCAACATGGACGGTCGTTCTGTGGGTCGCTGGCGCCGGGCGGCGCGGCGCCAGACGTCGCCCCCATGCCTGATCAAGGAGTTTGCAGATGGGCAACGCCCCGCTGATGCCGAAGGCCACGGCCGTTTGGCTCGTCGAAAATACATCGCTGACGTTCGATCAGATTGCCGATTTCTGCAAATTGCATCCGCTGGAGGTGAAAGGCATCGCCGACGGCGAGGTCGCGGCGGGGATTCGTGGCCATGACCCGATCACCTCCGGGCAGCTCACGCGCGAGGAGATCGAAAAGGCTGAGAAAAACTCGGGCCATCGCCTCCATCTCTCCGTCTCCAAGGTCGTGGTGCCGGAGGTCAAGAAGGCGCGCGGTCCGCGCTATACGCCGCTCTCGCGCCGTCAGGACCGTCCGAACGCGATTCTGTGGCTCGTGCGCAATCATCCGGAGCTGAAAGACGCCCAGATCATGCGTCTCGTCGGCACCACAAAGACGACCCTGAAGGCGATCCGCGAGCGCACCCATTGGAATTCCGCGGCGCTGACGCCGATGGACCCGGTGACGCTCGGGCTTTGCTCGCAGATTGATCTCGACTTTGAAGTCAATCGCGCGGCGAAGGACAAGCCGGCGACCGTGGAGGATCATGGCCAGACGCTGGTGCCCGCAAGCGTCACCACCAGTCCGCGACCCGAGCCGTCCACGACCGAGGACGTCTTCGGCAAGGCCAAACCAGCGCCGCCGCCGGACGATGAAGACAACTTCGACGCCGACCGCGTATTCGGACGGCTCAAGGACGTTGATTTTGGCGAGTGACGACGGCAGTCTCGCGCGAGCGCCGATTGATCAACCGGTGGCTCGCGCGTATCTTGCACATAGAGCTTAGCCGCGCGGACTGACGCACATCGCGCTGGCGAGCGTCGCTTTCGCCGTGTTCACATTCTCGCTGGCGAACCTTTGGACTCTCCGGATGACCAACTCGCCTTATGATCGCGACCTCGAACGAAATCCCGCCAATTTCCAGCCGCTGACGCCGATCACCTTTCTGGAGCGCGCCGCGGCCGTCTTTCCCGAACGCATCGCGATCGCGCACGGCGAGCTGCGGCGCAATTATCGCGATTTTTACGCCCGTAGCCTGCGGCTCGCGAGCGCGCTGGAGAAGGCGGGGCTTGGTCGCGGCGACACCGTCTCCGTCATGCTCGCGAATACGCCGGCGATGCTTGAGTGCCACTACGCCATTCCGATGATGGGCGCGGTGCTCAACACCCTGAACACGCGGCTTGACGCGTCGATCCTCGCCTTCACGCTCGACCATGCCGAAACGAAGGCGCTGATTGTCGATCGGGAGTTCTCAGACGTCATTCGCGAGGCGCTTTCGCTCGCGAAGGCGACGCCCGTCATCATCGACTACAGCGATCCGGAATATGACGGGCCCGGCGAGCCGTTGGGTTGTGTCGAATATGAGGACTTCCTGCGCTCGGGCGACGATGATTATCAATGGTCGCCGCCGCGCGACGAATGGGACGCGATCTCGCTCAATTACACGTCCGGAACGACGGGCGATCCGAAAGGCGTCGTCTATCATCATCGCGGCGCCTATCTGACCGCGCTCGGCAATGTGCTCACCGGCGACATGGGCCGCCACCCGGTCTATCTCTGGACATTGCCGATGTTCCATTGCAACGGCTGGTGCTTCCCCTGGTCGATTTCGGTCAATGCGGGAACCCATGTCTGTCTGCGACAGGTGCGCGCCGGCCAGATCTATGAACTGATGGCCGAGCACGGCGTCTCGCATCTGTGCGGCGCGCCCATCGTCATGTCGACGCTTCTCAACGCGACTGAATCGGAAAAGAAGCCGCTGAAGCGGGCGGCGCGCTTCTTTACCGCCGCCGCGCCGCCGCCGCAGGCGGTGCTCGCTGGAATGAAAGCCGCCGGATTCGAAGTCACGCATCTTTATGGACTGACCGAAACCTACGGCCCTGCCGCCGTCAATGAATGGCATGACGACTGGGATTCGCTCGATGGCCCCGCACAGGCGCAGATGAAGGCGCGTCAAGGCGTGCGCTATCTCGTTCTCGAAAATCTCGACGTGATCGACCCGGACACCATGCAGCCGGCGCCGCGCGACGGCGCGACGATGGGCGAGGTCATGTTTCGCGGCAACGTCGTCATGAAAGGCTACCTGAAGAACAAGGGCGCCACGGAGAAAGCCTTCCACGGCGGCTGGTTCCATTCAGGCGATCTGGGCGTGCGCCATCCCGACGGATACATCCAGCTGAAGGACCGTTCGAAGGACATCATCATATCGGGCGGCGAAAATATTTCCTCGATCGAGGTCGAGGACGCGCTGTTTCGCCATCCCAAGGTTCGCGCCGCCGCAGTGGTCGCCGCCCCTGACGACAAATGGGGCGAAACGCCTTGCGCCTTCGTCGAGCTGAAGGATGGCGAACAGGCGACGGCGCAGGAGCTGATTGATTGGACGCGTCAGCACTTGGCGCATTTCAAATGCCCGCGTCACGTCGTTTTTTGCGAGCTGCCGAAGACCTCGACGGGGAAGATACGCAAATATGTTCTGCGCGAACGCGCTCGTGAAATCTGGCCGGCGAGCGCGACGGCGGCGTCGCTTTAGAGGATCCAAAAGTACGGCCTTAAAAAGAGAGAAGCCAGCAGTCTTGACGACTGCCGGCTTCGCGTCGGGGGCGGAAGGCCGAAACTTTCCGCGCCCCGCTATGTCGCTTGATTCTAGAAGAAGAGTCCGAGGCAGCCGCCAGCCAGAGCGCCGACGACAGCGGCCGCGATCGTGTTGGGGATGCCGCCAAGCGCGACGGAGGCGAGACCGCCGAGGATCACCGCGCCGATGCCAGCGAAGATGTAGGTGTTCGTGGTGATTTCCAGTTCTTTCTGAGCCATCGTTCTTCACTCCTCTTAATTTTCGTTCCCTGAGTTGCGCCTTGTCCGCCGGCGCATTCTCATTCCCATGGGCGCGTCATTTCGACGCAGGCCGGAGGTTAGCACAAGTACGCGCTGAGTCAATTGCGCATGCGACAGGATGTCGCGCATGCAACTAAATGATAAATAAGATCCTTCGGCGATTGATTGGATTTTCGCCGTTCAATTGCGAAAAAGAAATTTCGATTTCAGCGCGCTTCCGCGGCGGTTTCGGTCGCGGAGCGCTCGCTTCAATTCGTTTTCGTCGAACACGGACGTTATACCCCCTGCCGATGACAAAAAAGAACGCTGACGTCGATTCCGTCGATCCCGTCGCGCGCAAACCGGATCGCGGTTTGAAAGCGACACTCTCTCCGCTTCGGCCCTTGCTGCCCTATGCGCTGCGCTACAAGCGAACGATCGTGTTCGCTTTTGTCGCGCTCCTGCTGGCCGCGGGCGCGACGCTCACCTTGCCGCTCGCCGTGCGCGGCATGATCGACCACGGCTTTTCGGCTGACAGCGCCGGCGCGGTGAACGCCTATTTCGGCGCGATGATCGCGGTCGCCGCGACGCTCGCGATCGCCTCCGGCACACGCTACTATTTCGTCATGACGCTCGGTGAGCATGTGGTCGCCGACCTGCGCGCCGATCTCTTCAAACATCTCACCGTTCTCGACGCCGCCTTCTACGATACGGCGAAGACAGGCGAGCTTCTCTCGCGGCTGACCGCCGACACGACGCAGCTGAAATCCGCCTTTGGCTCGTCGGCGTCGGTCGCGCTGCGCAATCTCTTCATGTTCTTTGGCGCGATCATCATGATGGTGGCGACGAGCCCCAAGCTTGCCGGGATGACGCTCGCAGCCATCCCGATCATCGTTCTGCCGCTCATCGCTTCAGGCCGGGCGGTGCGCCAGCGCTCCCGCTCCGCGCAGGACACGCTCGCGCAGGCTTCCGCCTATGCCGGGGAAAATCTCTCGGCCGTGCGCGCCATGCAGGCGAACGGCGCGCAGGCGTCGACGACGGCGCGATTCACGCGCGCGGTGGTGGCCGCCTATGACGCGGCGCAGGCCGCGACGCTGCTTCGCGCCATCGTGACCGCCGGAGCCATTCTCGTCGTCTTCACGAGCGTTGTCGGCGTGCTCTGGTTGGGAGCCCAGGATGTGCTCGCCGGACATATGACGTCGGGCGTTCTGTCCCAGTTCGTTCTCTACGCGGTGCTTGGCGCGAGCTCGCTCGGCGAGCTCACTCAGACCTGGAGCGAGCTCTCCGCCGCCGCCGGCGCCGCCGGCCGCATCGCCGAAATTCTTGCCATTCAACCGCGCATCGTGGCCCCGGCGCGGCCGACTCCGCCGCCGGCGCGCTGGCAGGGACGCATCGCCTTCGATCATGTGCGCTTCGCCTATGCGACGGCGCCGGATAAGCCCGCGCTGCAGGATTTCTCGCTCGTCGTTGCGCCCGGCGAGCGCGTCGCGCTGGTCGGGCCGTCCGGCGCGGGCAAATCGACAACCTTTGCGCTGCTCCTTCGCTTCTACGACGTCGACTCCGGCTCCATTACTCTCGACGGCGTCGACCTGCGCGATCTCGATCCCGTGGCGCTGCGCCGGGCGATCGCGCTCGCTCCGCAGGATCCGGTGATCTTCGGAGTCTCCGTCGCTGAAAACATCGCCTACGGCCGCGATGACGCGTCGAGCGGGGAGATCGTCGCCGCGGCGAAGCGCGCCCAGGCGCATGACTTCATCATGGCGCTGCCGCGGGGCTACGACACGCTGCTCGGCGAGCGCGGCATCACGCTTTCTGGCGGGCAGCGCCAGCGCCTCGCCATCGCGCGCGCAATCCTCGCCGATGCGCCGGTGCTGCTCCTGGACGAAGCCACCTCGGCGCTCGACGCCGAGAACGAGGCTTTGGTGCAGGCGGCGCTGCATGACGTCATGCAGGGACGCACAAGCCTCGTTATCGCCCATCGTCTCGCGACGGTGTTGGAAGCCGATCGCATCATCGTGATCGACGAAGGCCGCATCGTCGAGCAGGGCACCCACTCGAGCCTGACCGCCGCCGGTGGACTTTATGCGCGGCTGGCGAAATTGCAGTTCGACACGGACCGCGCCGGCGCCGCCGCCTGAGCGCGGACGTCGCTTATTCGCTCGAATGGATGCGCTCGATCGCGCCCAACGCGAGATTTCCTGTCATTTGCCTTCGTCCTGAATAATGCTATGAGCACGCGCCAACCCCAGACGGCGCAGGCCGTCAAATTTCCATCCTGCGGCTGACGCGTTTGCATCGCCGCTCAGAGGAGTTGGCGCCAATGGCCATATCGCCCGTCACGTTGACCGAAGCATTGACCTTCGACGACGTGTTGCTGCGGCCCGGCCATTCGCGGGTGATGCCTTCCGCCGTCGATGTCACGACCCGGCTGACGCGCGAGATCACGCTCAATTTGCCGATCGTTTCGGCCGCGATGGACACCGTCACCGAGGCGCGTCTCGCGATCGCCATGGCGCAGGCGGGCGGCATCGGCGTCATCCACCAGAACCTGTCGCCCGCCGCGCAAGCCGCTGAAGTGCGCAAGGTCAAGCGCTACGAAAGCGGCATGGTGATCGACCCGATCACCATTTTCCCCGACGAAACCCTCGCCGACGCGCTGGCTCTGATGGCGGGCCACGGCATTTCGGGGATTCCGGTCGTCGAGCGCGCCAGCGACGGCGGCAGAGGCAGGCTCGTGGGCATCCTGACCAATCGCGACGTGCGTTTCGCCCAGGACCGCAGCCATCCCGTGGCCGAGTTGATGACGAAAAAGCTCGTCACAGTCCAAGAAGGCGTCGGGCAGGCGGAAGCGCAGCGGCTGCTTCACGAACATCGCATCGAGAAACTCCTCGTCGTCGACGAGGAGTACCACTGCGTCGGCCTCGTCACCGTCAAGGACATCGAGAAGGCGACGCTACATCCTTACGCCTGCAAGGATCACGAGGGGCGGCTGCGCGTCGCCGCCGCTTCGACGGTCGGCGACCACGGCTTCGAGCGCGCGCTTCAGCTCATCGACGCCGGCGTCGACTGCGTGGTGATCGACACCGCGCACGGTCACTCGCAGTCGGTGATCGACCAAGTGACGCGGGTCAAGAAGGCGTCGAACAAGGTCTCGATCATCGCCGGCAACATCGCCACCGCCGAAGCGGCAAAGGCGCTGATCGGCGCCGGAGCCGACGCGATCAAAGTCGGCATTGGCCCCGGTTCGATCTGCACGACGCGCATCGTTGCAGGCGTCGGCGTGCCGCAGCTCACAGCGATCATGGAGGCTGCGGACGAAGCGCGCAAAGCCGACGTGCCGGTGATCGGCGACGGCGGCGTCAAATATTCCGGCGACCTCGCCAAGGCGATCGCGGCGGGCGCCGACGTCGTCATGATCGGCTCACTGTTCGCGGGAACCGAGGAGTCGCCCGGCGAGGTGTTTTTGTACCAGGGCCGCTCGTTCAAGGCCTATCGCGGCATGGGTTCAGTGGGCGCGATGACCGCAGGGTCGGCGACGCGCTATTTCCAGGGCGACGTGAAGGAACAGCTCAAACTTGTTCCAGAGGGGATCGAAGGACAGGTGCCCTATCGTGGCCCGATCGCGCCGATTCTCTACCAGCTCGCCGGCGGCCTGCGCGCGGCGATGGGCTATGTGGGCGCGCCGACGGTCAAGGAATTCCAGGAGCGCGCGCAGTTCGTGCGCATCACCAACGCCGGATTGCGCGAGAGCCATGTGCATGACGTCGCGATCACCCGCGAGAGCCCGAACTATCCGACGGGCGTGTGAGACGCCAAAAAAAACGGGGCCGCGCAACGGCCCCTAAAAGGTGGGAGAAAAGTCAAGGGAGGAAACATCCTGGTAAAAGTCTCACCTGAGAAGTAAGCGCCAGATAAGCGAACAATGAGAGCATTTGCGCTCGTCTAACTCCTTGCGCCCCTCACTGTTCATGAAAAAAACTACGACCAAAATCGCTTCTTCGCGTCATTCGAATTGATGATGACGGGGTTTTTTTTGAAGCGTGGCTCAAGTATTCGCCGAGAGCAGGTTCTCAAAAAAGTAGACAGACCTTTTTGATGAGACCCGCTCCAATATTTTGATGTCGAGCGCTTCCTTCCCGATCACATGGTTGTGATCGGGAAGGAAGCGCTCTGATGGCGCGCCCTTGAGCTGACGTGGGAAAGCAGAGGGCCTCGCGAAGGCCCCCCAAATTTAAGCTCAAAACGGCTGCTGAAAGAATCGGGCTCAAAAAGGCAGGCTGAAAATTGAGCGCGTAGTATCGAACCCCGAGTTGCTGAAGCGTCCGCGGCAATTTCGTCCGCCCCCCCGACGTTCGAGAAAACGTTAAGACGAAACAAAAGGGCCAGCATCATCCAAACGGATGAGGCCAGCCCTCAATTCCTTGAAATCAAATGTAGACGCTTATTCGCCTCTCGACCCGTTGAGTGGGGCGAGCCCGCCAAGGAGTGCGACCACTTCGGCCTGGCGGTTGCATCCGGTTTTTTCCATCACGCCGCGTAGATGCGTGCGCACAGTGTTGCGCGACACGGACTGTTCGGTGGCGATTTCCTCGAGCGTTTTGCCCCCCGCGAGGCCGCGCGCGACGCGCGCCTCGGCCGGTGTAAGGTCATAGAGGGACTGAACCAGCTCGATCGCCGGCGCCTGCTGCGAGCCGACCGGAGTCATCACCAGAATCGCCGCGCAACGCACGAAAATGTCGCGCGCCGCGCCGCGGATCGGCACCAGATTGGCGATCATCGGGCTTTCGTCTTCGCCAGCCCGGGCGGCGAAGGATTTCGGCGCGCCGATGAGATCGTCGTCGAGCGTGTCCATGGCCTGACGCAGCAGTCCGTCCGCCGAGGCGTCGACGAGCGATATGCGGTCGTGGGCGCGCCAGCGGACGTATTTGTTCAGCGCATTGCTCGGGTCGTTCGCGGAGATCACGCGCCCGTCGTCGTCAAGCACGAGCGCCGGGAGGCCGATGAGCGCGAAGGTTTCGCCGGCGACGCGGGCGCGCTCGAGTTGCAGACGCGTGGCGAGGAAGGCGGCGCGCGCAAGGTGCGGCCGCAATTCGTCAAGCTGACGAATGATCGACGGCTCGATCGGTCCGCGGTTATGCGCGCGTTCGAGGCAGATGATGCCAGTGTCGCCTGTCGGCAGCGAAATCGCGGTCGCCGCGCTGAACCCCAGCCCACGCGGGCGCAGGAAGTCGCTGTAGTTGGTGTCGCGCTCAAGCTCCTCGGCTGTATAGACGTCGTCGTCGGTCAGGAAGCCCGGATGGCGGCGACTGAACAGCCTGCCGCCGCGCGTGCAGTTGCTGAGCCAGTCCCCGCGCATGAAATTCTCGACATGCTCGCAGAGCGCCGGAGACGCCGTCCAGCGGGAGACTTTTTCGCGCGCCGCGAAGAGCACGCCGCCCTGCGCCTCGGCAAGATGTGAGAGTTCGTCGAGCACGTCGGGCCACATGTCCGGCGCGAAGGAGCATTCGTAAATACGATCGATGAGTTGCTGAACCATCTTCAATATCTCTTGCTGGCGGTCGCGCTAAAGGCGCGTGCGCTTTGAAATAAACCGTATGCAAACGTGCGGCCGGCGAGATGGTTCCAGCCGGCCGCGAATTTGGTCAGTGCTTGCCGGCGTCGATCGCGACTCCTTTGCGCTCTTTATGAATATAAGCGACGAGCGCCGTCATCTTCGGATCATCGGCCGGAAGCGCGGCTCCCTGCAGCGGGTTTCTGATGCACCAGTTGACCATTTCGAAGAGCTGCGCGACCTTTCCAAGCTGCTTTTGGAATTTCGGATAGGTCTCCGGGTGGGTGTTGGCGGCGTTCGGATGGCACTGCGCGCAGGCGACGCCGTTCGTGCCCACAGCTCCACTGGTCCAAAGCTCGCGGCCTTTCTTCGCCACGGAATCAAATTCACTCTGCCAACGGTCGACGTCTGTCCCCGTGAATTCATCGGCGAGCGTTGCCGGCGAAAGCAGCACAGCGCCCAAAACAAGCGCAATCGTGAAGCGGCGCATCGTCATTCTCCTCTAGTAATGCAGTTGCGGCGCCTTGCGGACGATCGCCTCTTGATATTTCTTGTCGACGGGCTTCCCTAGCTTCGGATCGTAGCCGACGACGCGCTCGCCATTGTCCCACAGCTGATAGCGCGCGGTGACGCGCCCGGAGTTGACGTCGATCATCTGCCAGCCAGTGGCGTCGCGTTCGAAGAACGGGTCGGCGCGGTTCATCGGAACCGTCAGCACCGGCACATGCGCGCCGGCTTGCGCATAAGTGTCGGGGTAGGGCCAGGGCCAGGCCGTCGCCATCACCGCATTGAAGGAGATGTTGCCGATCTGATTGTACTGGATCTGGTGCACGTGGCCGTAGATCACATTGACGGTCTTGAACGGCTGCAACAAGGCCTGCACCTGCTCGGCGTCGTCAGTCCAGAAGTTCCAGCCCTTATAGATCTTCTGCAGCGGCGAGTGCGAGAAGACGATGAGCGGCGTGTCCTTGGCCACTTTGTCGAGATCGTCCTTGAGCCAGGCGCGCTGCTTTTCGCCGACCATGAACGGCGAACCATTGGGATTATCGAGTCCGGCCATTTCGAGCATGCGCTGCTCGGCCGTCGGCCAACGATGAAACGTCCATTCATCCGTCGTGAGAATCGAATTCAACACGACGAAATGAACGCCCTTGTGATCGAAGCTGTACCATTGCGGGCCATAGAGCTTCGACCAATATTCGCCGAGGTCGAGATAATAGTCATGCTCGCCCATGACGCTGTGGAGCTTGCCCTTCACATGCGAAAGCATCTCGGCGCCGTGGTCGAGCTCCTCCTTCTTGCCGAGCTGCGCGAGATCGCCGCCGAACATCACGAAATCGGCTTCCGGCGTAATGAGATTGGCCTCGGCGACGGCGCGCTTCAGGCCCATGTCCCAGTTGCGCACGAAGCTCGCGCCCTTGATCTGCTGAATGTGCGAATCGGAAATATAGGTGAAGCTGAAATCCTCGCGCGTTCCGCCGAAGGCGAGGCGCACCATGGAGATCGGCAGAGTCGTGAGCGTTCCGGCGGCGGCGCCGGCGGCGATCACGCTGCGCCGGGTGATGAGTCTGGTCATTTCCTATCCTCCCTCGCGGCTTCGCGCTTATGTGGCGAGGCCGCTTGTTTTCTCCTGAGCGTTGGTCTCGCCGTTATTTTATTTGCGCCGTCACATAAGCTGGGCTCGTCAGCGTCTCTAGAAACGCGACGAGGTCGTCGATCTGCTGATCCTTCAGATCCAACGGCCGAATGCCGCCCGAGAGATAGGGATTGACCGGCGTCGGATCGCCGGGGCTCTTGCCGCCCTCGTTGTAATGCTTGACGACGTCTTTGAGCGTCTTGAGCGAACCGTCGTGCATGTAAGGCGCGGTCACGGCGATATTGCGCAGCGTCGTGGTCTTGAAGGCGCCGATTTCATCGAAGGAGTTCGTCACCGCGAACCGGCCGAGTTCGGAGACCATCGGATCGGCGAGCACCGTCTTGTCGACGGACGCGCCCGCCGCTTTCGCTTTGAGGAATTCGGCGGCGAGACGCGGCACGTCGCCTTGAATGCGGTTGATGCCGACGCCGATATTGTGGAACCTGTTGTCGGTAAAGAGCGCCTGCGTCTGTTCGATGGCGTGGCAGGACACGCATCGTCCCTGACCGACGTAAAGGTCGAAGCCGCGTTTGGCCTGATCGCTGATGGCGTTGCGGTCGCCGCCGAAATACCACTTGTCGAAGGGCGAATCGCCCGAGATGACCGTGCGCTCGAAGCTCGCGATCGCCTTTTTGACGTCATCCATCGTCACGTCTTTGCCGCTCTTGCCGAACGCTTTCTTGAAGCCCTCGACATAGGCGGGATCTTCGCGAACGATCTTGAGCACCGGCTCGTGATTGGGCAGCCCCATTTCCACTGGGTTGACCATCGGGTGCTGCGACTGATCCTCCAGCGAGATCGAGCGCCCGTCCCAGAACTGCGAGGTGTAATAGGCCGCGTTGATGACCGACGGGGCGTTGCGCGTGCCGGTCAGCTTATGGTGACCCTCGGAAACCCGCAGCGGACTGTCCGTGAAAGCTTTTTTGTCATTGTGACAGGTCGAGCAGCTCACCGTGCCGTCGATCGAGAAGCGCGCGTCATGGAACAGCTTGTCGCCGAGCGCGATCTTTTCAGGCGACTGCGGATTGTCCGCCGGAACCGGGACTTTTGGCAGGCCGAGCGGCTCGGCCATCGCCCAGCCGCCGGCGGCGAGCAGCGCCGCAAGCGGAAGCGCGACAAGCGTCGTCTCAACGGATTTCCAAACATTAGCAACGCGCGCCATGAGCCCCTCCGCGACCGCTCGGCTTCTCGCCGGCTTTTGTTTTCACATTAAGTTTGCTCTGCTTTTAGCGGCAGGGCAAGTCATGGCTGTGACGCTCGGCGCTGCCGTCAAAGAACTCGCCGGACGAATATTGCGTCATGGCGAGTAGTGATTGTGCATTGCATTAGAGTGGCGCAATAAACCGCCCGATAGGGTGCTTGGCCTGTGCTTGGAGTTCCGGTACGGCGCTGCGCTCTTCAGGTCGTGTTCATGCTACACTGGACTGTTTTTGAAGAGGGTCACTGCCGCGCTCCCTTCCGCCGGCCGCGTGGCTGTGGTAGCTGACCTCCGCAGAGAGGCGGTTCGCCGCGACGCGAAACAGCGCCTCCGCAAATCAACTGCAGGAGTAAGGGATGTATTTGACCAGGTTCGCCGCGCTCGCAGCGACTCTGCTGGCGCCGGCCATGGCCGTCGCGGGCGATTTGCGCGCCGACGCCAATGCGGTCTTCAAGCCGATCGACGCCGCGAGCGTCGCGAGCGTCGTCAAGAATAACGAGATCACGCCCGCCAAGATCGACCTCGGCGGCAAGCTCTTTTTCGATCCGCGACTTTCGAAGAGTCAGATCATCAGCTGCAACAGTTGTCACAATCTCGGAACCGGCGGCGTCGACGCCGGACCGACGTCGATCGGCCATGGCTGGGCGAAGGGACCGCGCCGCGCGCCGACGGTTCTCAACGCCGTATTCAACGTCGCGCAATTTTGGGATGGGCGCGCCGTCGACCTTAAGGCGCAAGCAAAAGGCCCGGTCCAGGCCGACGTTGAAATGAACAACACGCCGGCGCAGGTGGAAAAGATGCTGAACAGCATGCCGGCCTATGTCGCGGAGTTCAAGGCCGCTTTCCCGTCCGACCCGAAACCCGTCAGTTTCGATAACATGGCGAAAGCCATCGAGGCTTTCGAGGCGACGCTGACGACGCCGAATGCGCCATTCGACAAGTTCCTGAAGGGCGACGTCAGCGCGCTCAATGACGTCGAGAAAAAAGGCTTGCGCCTTTTCATCGACAAGGGCTGCGCCGCGTGTCACGGCGGCGTCAACATCGGCGGCAACGGCTATTTCCCCTTCGGCGTCGCTCAAAAGCCGGGCGTCGAGATCATGCCTGTCGCCGACAAGGGCCGCTCCAAGGTGACCAATGACGTAGCGGACGACTTCGTTTTCCGCTCCGCGCCGTTGCGCAACGTGGCTCTGCGCGCGCCTTACTTTCACACCGGCTCTGTCTGGACGCTGGAGGAGGCGGTCGACCTCATGGCCAAAGACCAGCTTGGCGAAAATCTCTCCGAACCGGACGTCAAGGCGATCGTCGCGTTTCTGGGAACGCTGAATGGCGACCAGCCGAAGGCGGTCTATCCCGTGCTGCCGCCGCGCACCAAGGACACGCCGCTTCCGCAGTAGCGCGCCTGAACGATCGGTCCGACTAAACAAAAAAAGAAAACGGGACCGTCACAAATCGTGCTGGGTCGCCAATTAGATTCTCCGCGCGGCGCAGCGCCGCGCGGAGAACGCCTGTCAATGAAAACCGTCGGACGGTTCGTCATCTCCCTCGCCATTTGTGCGACCGCGACCTGCGCGCGCGCCGCGGCGCAGGAACAAGAAAATCCTTTCGCGCGAATCGGCCATGTCGTCGTCATTTTCACCGAGAATCGCAGCTTCGATCATGTGTTCGGGCTGTTTCCCGGCGCTGAAGGAATCAATTCGGCGCAGCACCCGCCGCAAGTGGATTTCGACGGACGGCCGCTGACCGCGCTGCCGCGTCCGCGCGCCGACGATCGCTTTCCGCGGCGCCTGCCGAACGCGCCGTTTCGCCTCGAGACCTTCGTCGACATCGACGGCCACACCATGGACCCGGTGCACGACTTCTATCTCGAGCAGGAGCAGATCGACGGCGGAAAAATGGACCGCTTCGTCGAGGCGTCAAACGCCGGCGCCCTGGTCATGGGCTATTACGACGGGTCAGAGCTCAAGCAATGGGCCTTGGCCAAGGAATTCACGCTCGCGGATCATTTCTTCCATGCGGCGTTCGGCGGCTCGATGCTCAACCACTTCTTCCTGATCTGCGGTTGCGCGCCGGGCTTCGACAATCCGGTGGAGGCGACCAGAAAGAAATTTCTGCCAAAACTCGCGAGGATCAAGGACGGGCAGGGCGCCGATCTCACGATTCGCGAGCGCGAAGAGGACTCTCCCCCTAGCGTGCTCGACGGTCCGCCGCGGCATAAGCGGTTTGGCCGGTTGACGATCGACTTGGAGGCGATCGGCACGCTCCAGCCGGGGAATGCAATTTCCAAGCATGACAAGACGGAGGCGCAGGAGCGGCTGCCGCCGGCGCATGCGCCGACGATTGGCGACCGGCTGACGGAGAAGAACGTCACTTGGGCCTGGTACGCCGGCGGCTGGCGCGACGTCATCGAAGGCCGCCTCAAGCCTTATGAGGACAAGCCGGACGCCTTTCAAACCCACCATCAGCCATTCGCTTATTTCGCCAATTACGCCGAAGGTCGAGAAGGCCGCGCGCATCTCAAGGACGCCGACGAGTTCTTCCGGGCGATCGAGAAGGGCGAACTGCCGCAGGTCAGCTTCTACAAGCCGCTGGGCGTTTTCAACGGGCACCCGGACTATTCGGATCTCGCGGCGGGCGACGCCCATGTCGGAGACGTCGTCGCACGGCTGCGCAAGAGCCCGAATTGGGCCGACATGCTGATCATCATCACGGCCGATGAAAATGGTGGGTTCTGGGATCACGTCGCGCCGCCGCGACGCGATCAATTCGGTCCGGGAGTTCGCGTGCCGACGCTGATCATTTCTCCCTTCGCCAAGAAGGGCTTCGTCGACAAGACCGTCTATGACACGCTCTCGGTGCTGCGCACGATTGAACTCCGTTTCGGCGTCGCGCCGCTTTCGGAGCGCGACGCGAGGGCGACAGATCTGCGCAACGCCCTGGTCGCGCCGTAAGTTCCGATCGGATTCCGCAGAAGGTCTGTCCAACTGGCGAGGAGGGTGGCTCAAACAGCCACCGTTATGCCAAAAAAATGCTTCGGATGGCGCCACGCTGATTAAGTATCTGATAAAAAGCAAAATTCCTTATGCTGTCACAAGCGCATCCGTAGTCCTACCCAGCCCCAATAGGCAGTTATGACACTATCCACTAGGGTTGCATTGGCTATTCGATAGATTGTTTTGCTCTATCCTAACGGGTATTGTGATTATCGGGGGTTATTGGAATGTTGCGGCACGCTGAGCTGGGTCTGCGGTTCGCTCTTTCAAGAGGCGGATTGGGGATTTTGGCTTAGGCGGCGACGTCGGTTTTCGTCCGATAACAACAAGCAGCCGGGTTCTGGGGATTTTGGGATTTGCTCGCCTTTGGGCGTGGGGTTCCGGGGTTTTCGGGAAGGCTGCGGCAGACAAGGGCGGTTTTGCGTGTTTTTAGAAGAAGACGCGCTTTCGCTTTGCTTTACGAAACGAGGACGAAGCGGCTCCGTTGTGGGAGGCGGAGCGATACCGGTCACGCGCAATTCCCTGGGAGCACATTGGAGGAGAAGGGTATGAGCTCAACGACTGACACAGCAGCCCGCGCTGCTGCTGGCACGGAAGCTGTAGTAGACCTGAAGGGCATGTGGATCGGCTTGGCCGTTCTGAACGGGTTCTATCTGGTCGTCCGGATTTACGAGCAGGTTTTTGGCTGGCGCGCCGGCCTTGATTCGTTCGCTCCGGAGTTTCAGACATATTGGATGTCGATCCTTTGGACCGAGATTCCGCTTGAGCTGATCTCCGGCATTGGCCTTGCGGGCTTTCTTTGGAAGACGCGCACGCGCGACTTCTCGAACCTGGCGCCGCGCGAAGAGATGCGCCGCCTGGTTGTCGAAGTGCAATGGCTCGTTGTTTACGCCGCGGCCATTTACTGGGGCGCGTCGTTCTTCACCGAGCAGGACGGCACCTGGCACATGACGGTGATTCGCGACACGGACTTCACGCCGTCGCACATCATCGAGTTCTACATGAGCTACCCGATCTACTCGGTGATCGCGGTGGGCGGCTTCTTCTATGCGAAGACGCGTCTTCCGTATTTCTCCAAGGGCTATTCGGTGGCCTATCTGATCGTGGCGATTGGCCCGTTCATGATCATCCCGAACGTCGGCCTGAATGAGTGGGGCCACACGTTCTGGTTCATGGAAGAACTGTTCGTTGCGCCGCTGCATTGGGGCTTCGTGTTCTTCGGCTGGATGGCGCTCGGCGTGTTCGGCGTCGTGCTTCAGCTGCTGATGAACATTCAGCGCCTGATCGGCAAGGAAGGCGTCGCCCTCCTGACCGAGTAATCCGAGACTTCGCCGCCCGCTTTGAGGCGGGCGGCGTCTGGCTCCGGGCTTTTCGCGAAAACCAGAGAGCTTTTGCCTGTCGCTTTGGCGAGTGGGTTGGCTTGTTGCGGTCGAGAAGGGGTCTTCGGGCTCTGGGGGCGATCGGGTTGCGAAGGGTTTTTAAGCGATGCGGCCGGCGGGATCTCCGCCGTCCGGGCGCCGGCGGCGGGAAGGCCTGCCGGAGGCCATAAGGAAAGAACTCGGGCTTTACGGGTTCGAGAAACACCAAGGAGAAGAGTGATGTCACAATCGAAAAGCGGGGGGGCGGTCGGTCCGTTCAACTCCGTCGCCGAGGCGGCGGGTTGCGTTCAGACGGTCGACTGGATGCTTCTTGTTCTTCTGTTCTTCGCCGTTCTTGGCGGCTACCACGTCCACTTCATGCTGACGGCGGGCGACTGGGACTTCTGGGTTGACTGGAAGGATCGTCGTATGTGGCCGACGGTCGTGCCGATTCTCGGCGTGACCTTCTGCGCCGCGGCGCAGGCGTTCTGGTGGGTGAACTTCCGTCTGCCGTTCGGCGCGGTGTTCGCGGCTCTTGGCCTGCTGATTGGCGAGTGGATCAACCGCTACGTCAACTTCTGGGGCTGGACCTACTTCCCGATCAGCCTTGTGTTCCCGTCTGCGTTGATCGTTCCGGCGATCTGGCTTGACGTGATCCTGCTTCTGTCGGGCTCCTATGTGATCACGGCGATTGTTGGTTCGCTCGGCTGGGGTCTGTTGTTCTACCCGAACAACTGGCCGGCGATTGCGGCGTTCCATCAGGCGACGGAGCAGCATGGTCAGCTGATGACGCTTGCGGATCTGATCGGCTTCCACTTCGTCCGCACCTCGATGCCGGAATATATCCGCATGGTCGAGCGCGGCACGCTGCGCACCTTCGGTAAGGACGTTGTGCCGGTTGCGGCGTTCTTCTCGGGCTTCGTCTCGATGATGGTGTATTTCCTGTGGTGGTTCATGGGTCGTTGGTATTCGACGACCAAGATCATCGACACGATCTAAGCCGCGTCGCGTGCTGCGGCGCTGAACGGGCGCCGCGGCGGCCTGCAAGAAAGAAGAGCGGCGGGCTGGAAGCTTTTTTAAGAGCGAAGGTCCGCTGCGAGAGACAAGACCGGTTGGCGCGCGAGGCGGCGGCCGGGAAGAGGAACCTGGGAGGTTTATCGATGAAAAAGTTCGTCAAGCTCGCCGCGATTGGCGCGGCGGCGGCTGTGGCGGCGACCCTGGGAGCTGTTGCTCCTGCGTCGGCGCACGGCGAAAAGTCTCAGCAGGCGTTTCTTCGGATGCGCACGTTGAACTGGTATGACGTCCAGTGGTCGAAGACGACGGTGAACGTCAATGAAGAGATGGTGCTGTCGGGCAAGATCCATGTGTTCTCCGCCTGGCCGCAGGCGGTCGCCAATCCGCGCGTGTCGTTCCTGAACGCCGGCGAGCCCGGTCCGGTTCTGGTTCGTACGGCGCAGTTCATCGGCGATCAGTTTGCGCCGCGTTCGGTGTCGCTTGTTCCTGGCAACGACTACGCCTTCTCCATCAACCTTCGCGGTCGTCGCGCGGGCCGTTGGCACGTTCATGCGCAGGTCAACGTCGAGGGCGGCGGTCCGATCATCGGCCCCGGCCAGTGGATCGAGATCAAGGGCGACATGAAGGACTTCACCGATCCGGTGACGTTGCTTGATGGCTCGACGGTCGACCTCGAAACCTACGGCATCAGCCGCGTTTACGCGTGGCATCTGCCGTGGCTCGCGGTTGGCGCGGCGTGGATCCTGTTCTGGTTCGTCCGCAAGGGCGTCATCGCTTCTTATCTCCGTGTCGCCACCGGCAAGGTTGATGAGCAGGTGACTGACGACGACAAGCGGATTGGCGCGATTGTCCTGGCGTTGACCATTCTGGCGACGATCGTCGGCTACGCTGTGACGAACTCGACCTTCCCGCGCACGATCCCGCTTCAGGCGGGCTTGCAGAAGCCTCTGACGCCGCTCGTTACGGACGGCACGGCGGGCGTCGGCAAGGAGCGCGTGACGGCCGATCTGAACGGCGGCGTCTACAAGGTTCCTGGCCGTGAGCTGACGATCAACGTCAAGGTCACGAACACGACCTCCGAGCCGCTTCGCCTTGGCGAATATACGGCGGCCGGCCTGCGCTTCCTGAACCCTGACGTGTTCACGACGAAGCCCGACTTCCCGGACTATCTGTTGGCCGACCGCGGTCTGTCGACGGACCCGACGCCGATCGCGCCGGGCGAGACCAAGGAAATCGCCGTGAAGGTGCAGGACGCGCGTTGGGACATCGAGCGTCTGTCTGACCTGGCTTACGACACCGACAGCCAGATCGGCGGCCTCTTGATGTTCTTCTCGCCGACGGGTCGCCGCTTCGCGGCCGAAATCGGCGGTCCGGTCATTCCGAAGTTCGTCGCGGGCGATATGCCCTGATCGATACTGACGAATTGAACTAAAAAGCCCCCGGCCCATAAAGCCGGGGGTTTTCTTTTGAGGCGGCGCCGCGAAGCCTGCGGTCCGCCAAGGATGCGCGGGCGGGCGTGGCGCAAAGCGCCGCGGCGTTCGAAAAGGCTGCGCGCGGGAAGCGCTCGCTGATCTTCATGAGTTGTTCGGTCGCCGCCTGGCGAGAGCCGGCGCAAGGCGATCGCTAGAGCCGAGGCCTCATCCGGTTCGATTGCCTCCAGAAGGCGGTGCGTCCTTTGGACGCAAATCGTTTCGCCGTTTTTGCTCGCGTCAATTTCTGGCTTTTGTCAAAAGTAGGAGGAGCGTCCAGCCGCGCGGCGATGTGCTGGCAAGGGACAATAATCGAGCCGCGAACCAAAAATCCGCTATAGAAGATGCAGGGCTCAGCAACGTTGCCGACAAGAGCGACAGCCCGGGAATCAATATGGATCGAGGGATGGAAATGACGAATAGGCGTAGCGTTGCAGCCGCAGTTCTCGGCGCGCTTTTCTCGCTGGCTTTGCTGGCTCCCCTGCGCGCATCAGAGGGCGGCGCGGGCCCCGAAGCCATGTCGATGGGCAATATGTGCATGGTCATGTTCGGCTACGACATGATTCACATCACAGCCTATCAGCCTGGCAAATCGCGCAGCGAATATTGCGCCGAGATCCCGACATCCGGACCGACCATTCTGGTGTTCGACATCGAAAATCCCACGTTTCGCGACATGCCGTTGGAACTGCGAATCATTCGCGATCCGCTGACGCCGATCACCAAGGGCACCGATCTTGAGGCGCTGACCGAAGTTCATCGTCCCGCGACCAAATACGTCAAAGGCACCTTTAATCTGGAGCACGATTTCAAGGACAACGGCCATTATATCGGGCTCGTCACTCTGACCCGCCCCGACGGCACGCAGGAGACGTCCGAATTCAAATTCACCGTCGGCGAAACCCTGTGGGCCTGGGTGCCGCAGATCGCTGGGACCGTGCTCATCGCCGGCATCGTTTTCGTGTATTGGAAGCACACGCATCCCGCCGGCAAGAAGAAGGACGCCGCCGACGCCACTGCGTCTTGATTGCGGCGACATGCGTAAACATCTCAAAACAAAGAGGGGCTCAGGCCTCTGGGAGGACGCTATGACTTACGCTGACAGAACTTCGCCGGCGCGCGTGCGCCGTCAGGGCGGGTTCGGCTTCTCCGGCGCCGCCGGGGCTTTCGCCATCGTCATAGTCGCCGCCTTTGGGACGAGCTCGGCGCTCGCGCATTCTTTCCTTGTCGACGCTGCTCCTTCTTCAAAGGAGCATGTCGCGGCGCCGCCAAAGACCATCAAGTTGCGGTTCGGCGGCGGAGTCGAACCGCCTTACTCGAAGATCACCATAGAAACGCCCGACGGTAAGGTGCTCGCCCAAGGCAATAGCGCTGTTCCCGACAAGCCGCGCGAATTGTCGGCCAATGCGCCGGAACTCGCGCCCGGCAAATATATCGTGCGTTACCGCGTGCTCTCCACCGACGGTCACATCGTCGAGGGAAATTACGAATTCACCGTGGACGCGAAGTAAACGCCATGGGGCGAGTGACAGGCTCGCGGCTACGCTTGCGCGACGCGCGGCTCGTTTCTCGCTTCTCGTGGGAGCTGAAGAGATGAGCGCCAGAGAACATCGGGCGAAACAAAAATGTATCTCTCTCTTGCGGCGATCCGCTTTCTTCTGAGCTTGCCTTCGGCCCTCGCGGTCGGGCTCCTGCTCCTGCCGCGTCTCATCGGCGAGGACGGAAAGCGCTTCAAACCCGCCGTCGCGGCGCTGGCGCTGGTGCGCGCCGTTTTCGGCTTCGCGCTGCTGTATGTCACTGCGCGTGCGATCTTTCCCGCTGATCGTCCGATTGAATTCGACACGCTCTGGGAGTTTACGGTCAACACGAGCGTCGGAAACGCCTGGATCTGGACGCAGCTGATCGCTTTCCTCTTCGCGGCTCTCGCGGCGGCGCGCCTCTTCATCGCTTCAGATTTGCTCGATCAGGTGACGCTGTGGGTCGGCGTGGTTCTTATCGCCGTTGTTTCAGTGACCGGCCACGCCATCGACGACGGTCTGCCGCGGTGGACCCAGGTGAGTTTCCTTCTGCACACGGCCGCCGGCCTCACTTGGCTTGGCGGCTTGCTCGGTCTCGTCTGGTGGATGTTCACGGCGCGTGGCAAACCGCCGGAACTGGCGGCGCAGCTCGCCGAACGCTGGTCATTCATCGCAAAGGTCGCCATGGCGATCGTCGCCGTCTCGGGATTTGCGATCGCCTGGGAGAACGTCGGAAGCATCCCGAATATGCTGGCGACGCCCTATGGTCGGATGCTGACGTTGAAGCTGGTTTTTCTATGCGCGGTCTTGCTCGCGGCGTTGGCGCTCGCGCGCTACATCACCCGCAGACCCGAAGGCGAATTCAATTTTGCCTGGTACAGCAAGGTCGGCGCGGGCGAGTCGGTCTTTGCGCTCGCGCTGCTGTCGATCGCCGGCTACATCGCGGTCATCACGCCAGCCGCGCATGAAACCAGTCTCTATTGGCCGTTGCCATTTCGCCTGTCCTACATCGCGACGTGGGGACAGAACCCAGCGATGTTCAGCCAGATCTGGTGGTGGGGCATCGCCGCCGTCGTTCTTGCGGTCGTCGCCGCGCTGATCTGGTGGACGCCAAGGACGCGCCAATATCGTCTCTATGCAACGCCAGCCATTTCCGCCGCAGCGTTGATCTCGCTTTCCGTGTCCTTTGCGACAGAGGCCTATACCGACACGTATGACGATCCGACGCAGGACTACACAGCGGAATCGGTTTCGCGCGGGCTCGCGCATTTTCAGGAGAACTGCATCGGCTGCCACGGCGCGCAGGGCGAGGGAAATGGACCGCTCGCCAAAGACCTCAAGAACCAGCAAGGACTCCTCGTGCAGCCCGCCGATCTGACGGCCCCGCATGTCGGCACCCATACGATCGGCGACATCTTCCACTGGCTGACTCACGGCGGACAAAGCGGCGTTATGCCGGCCTTCGGCGAGCAGCTCGATGTCGACGACCGCTGGGACGTGATCAACTTCCTGCTGATGATGTCCTATTCAAACCGCGCACGCTTCATGAGCGCTCAGCCGATGATTCAATGGCTGATCGCGCCGGATTTCGCGCTGATCGATCCAGAGGAGAATGCAACGTCTCTCTTCAAGTTGCGCGGCGTTCCAACGCTGGTCTCCTTTGCGCGCTGCGGGTCGTCCAACGGCGATCCCACGGCGCGCGCGGCAAGCGTCAAGATCGCGCATGCCGCCGCCAAGGCCGCCGGCGTAAACCAGGTGACGATCTATGACGCGGCCTGCCCGCAGGAGGCGAAAGGTCGAGAAGTCGTTCATCCAAAGGCGGTTGAGACCGCCTATTCGGTGATCAATCGCTACCCCAATGAAACGCCGTCCGAGGAGATTGAAGAGGCGCATTTCCTGGTGGATCGTTCCGGCTACATTCGGGCGCGTTTCCGCACATTCGCGCCCGACGACGGGAATACTCAGAAACTGTCGGGCCTCGCCGCCGAACTCGCCCGGGAGCCCTTGATCGAGATCAGCCTGCACTCGCATTAGCGCGCGCCATATTGTCGCAAGCGCGAACGGAGCGCGAGGCTATCGGAGCGGCGCGTCCTTGGTCATGATGCCAAGCAGTCCGGCGAGAGAAAAGTCCGGGCAAAAGGGAGAAGCGAGATGCTAAAGCGGCGTGAATTTTTGCTGACCGGCGGAACTCTGCTCACTGGGACGGCGCTCGGGCTCTTCGCCGGGCGCGGTTCCGCGGCTGCGCACGAATACGACGTCGGCAGTCTGAAAGTGGAGCATCCTTGGCTTCGCGCCCCCGTCGACGGCGACAACAAGGCGCAGTTCTATGCAATGCTGCACAATAGTGGCGCGACGCCGGACAAGTTGATCGCCGTCAAGTCGGAAAAATTCGGGAAGGCCGAGATTCACGGCGACCCCAAGAAGCTCGACCTCATCACGCCTATCGTCCTGCCGCCCAAGTCGAAAGTCACGCTCGCGCCTGGCGGCGTTTACGTGACGCTTTTGGACATCAAGAAGCATCTTGAGGTGGGCTGGGGCCTGGAGATGACGCTCGTCTTCGAAAAGGCCGGCGAAGTGGTTGTTGATGCGGCGATCGATGCGCCGGACGCGGCCCATGCGCATGACGCCGAAGCGATGGAGCGCTGGCAAAAGGCGCATGGCCAGGACTCCGCCGGGCCTAAGGAAGGCGGCGACTCGCATCACGAGCACCATCACATGGATAAGAAGTGATCGCGGATTGAAGCGGCTCGTTTGACTCGTCGACGTAGCGTAAACAGAAACCGGCCGCTTGAAAGGCAGCCGGTTTGTTCAGCGCGTTGAACACGCCAAAAAGATTGCGCGCGTCGAAAGACGCGCGCCGTGTTACCCGCGATTGAAATTCGCAAAAGAGATTTAGCGGTCGATCGTCACCAGTCGCCCGGCGAAAACGCCGCCGTCTGACGCAACGGGAGTAGCCTTCTGGGCGGGCGAACCGATCGGCAGGGCGAAGCCGAGCACGAAGGCGGCCATCGCCATGGCGGCGACCAGCAGAAGCGAAACGCGAAATTGGCGACGCGCCGAATCCCTGTCGAAGCTGCGCGTGAAGGCGGGCTCCATCTGATCTTCAAATTTGTCAACGAGCGACATTTTCCCTAATCCTCTCGCATTCGCCCTTGTGTAACGCTTGACCTCTCCCCAAGGCCCGCGCGCGATTGACTCGCGTCGCCGCGTTCTCAAGACAGAAACGAGGATGGGCTGAAAAAGTTGCATCATTCTTCGGAAATTTTATAAATTTTTAAGAAGTGCGTGAAACGGAGTTAACACTTGGCAATATTGATTTGATCAAGTTGAACCAAAGCTGAGTCGCCGATTCGGGCTCTTTGATAAAAGAGGGTTGTTTTTCAAGAGAAAACACCGATACGGCAGGATGCCGAGCATCGGGCCGGCGCGTGGCGCGGCAGCGCGGCGATCGCGCGCCCCCCGCGCGAGGCGGTTGAAAGTCTTCATCAACAATAGACCCATGTGGCCCTGCGAGCCTCGTGAATCTCATTGCGACGTTACGCCGCCCAAATTATGGTGCGGCGCACTATCCCCTCCGCAGGAATACGACTCCAATGACCTTCCTCGCCAATGCCCTGTCGCGCGTGAAGCCCTCGGCAACGATCGCGGTCACGCAGAAAGCCCGGGACTTGCGGGCGCAGGGCCGGGAGGTGATCGGGCTCTCCGTCGGCGAACCCGATTTCGACACGCCCGAGCACATCTGCGCCGCCGCGAAAGCGGCGATCGATCGCGGCGAAACGCGTTATCCGCCGGTGCTCGGAATTCCGCCGCTGCGCGAGGCTGTCGCAAAAAAATTCAAGCGCGAAAACGGTTTGGACTACAAGGCGTCGGACACGATCGTCGCCACCGGCGGCAAGCACATCCTGTTCAACGCTTTTCTTGCGACGCTCAATCCCGGCGACGAAGTGATCGTTCCGGCGCCTTATTGGGTGAGCTACCCCGAAATGGTGGCGATCTGTGGCGGAACGACCGTCTTCGTCGATACGCGGATGGAGGACGGCTTCAAGCTACAGCCGGAGGCGCTCGAGCGCGCCATCACGCCCAAGACCAAATGGCTCGTGCTCAACTCTCCGTCGAACCCTTCGGGCGCGGCCTACTCATTCGATGAAATGAAGAAGGTGACGGACGTTCTGCTGCGCCATCCGCAGGTGCATGTCCTCACTGACGACATCTACGAGCACCTCGTCTACGGCGACTTCAAATTCGTCACGCCGGCCCAGGTCGAGCCGGCGCTGATGGAGCGCACGCTCACCATGAACGGCGTCTCCAAGGCCTACGCCATGACTGGCTGGCGCATCGGCTACGCGGCAGGGCCTAGCGCCCTGATCAAGGCCATGGACCTGCTCCAGGGCCAGCAGACGTCGGGCGCCTGTTCAATCGCGCAATGGGCGGCGCTTGAAGCCCTCGAAGGGTCGCAGGACCATCTCGCGGTCTTCCGCAAGGCATTTGAGGAGCGGCGCGACCTCGTGGTCTCCATGCTCAACCAGGCCAAATATTTGAAATGCCCGACGCCGGAAGGCGCTTTCTACGTGTTTCCCTCCTGCGCCGACGCCATCGGTCGTAAGACCCCCGACGGTAAGGTTATCGAAACCGACGAGGACTTCGTGACCGAACTCCTGGGAACGCAGGGCGTCGCCGTGGTGCAAGGCTCGGCGTTCGGCGTCGGTCCCAATTTCCGGGTGTCCTACGCCGCATCGAACGCGTTGCTCGAAGACGCCTGCCGTAAGATCCAGGCGTTCTGCGGAAGCCTCATCTAACTCACAATGCGTTGCGCATTGCGCCCGCCGCTCTAAACTGACGCCCAGCGCGTCAGGCGGCGGGCGTGAGCGAGCGCTTCGCGAGAGCGGAGTCTCTCTCGGCCCGGAGAGCGCGGAAGGAAATTGCGAGCCCGTGGGCCGTTCGGTCGACGGACTCACGCTCTTGCGGAGACCTGCACCATGACGCTTTTCGCTCTCCTTTTCCTCGCGCTCGTCAGCGCGCTAATCGCCTACATCTCCTTCCTGCCCGATAAATTCCGCATCGCCCGCTCGATCGTGATCGACGCGCCGCCGGAAGTGGTTTTTCGCCACATCAACGACTTTCACAATTGGGCCGACTGGTCGCCCTGGGCCAAGCTCGACCCGAATATGAAGGATGAATATGGAGGGACACCGCAGGGCTATGGCGCGACCTATTCATGGTCCGGCGACAAGCAGGTCGGCGTCGGTCAGATGGAGATCGTCGAGAGCCGCCAAGGCGAGCGCGTCGGCATCAAGCTCGAATTCAAAAAGCCGTTCAAGGCCAAGCACGACGTGCAATTCAATCTCAAGCCTTTGGGCGAGGACAGCACCGAAGTCACCTGGGCGATGTCCGGCCACCACGAATTTATAAGCAAGGCGATGTATAAGTTTTTGAACATCGACAAGACGCTGGGGGCGCAATTCGATCGCGGCCTCGCGGACCTAAAGCACGTCGTCGAGTCGCAGCCGAAAATCGCCGCTGATTGACCGCGCCGGGCGGACGATCGGCGCCGTGAAGGAAGCCGCTGATGCTTTTTGGCCTGCAGATCGCCGCGATCACGAGCGTCGTGCTCTGCGTGATTCCGGCGGGCGCGCATTTTTTCGAACGCGCCAACAAGATGGCGCTTTCGCCGGCCGACTACATGACTGTCCAGCAGATCTACGCGGACTGGGCCTATTTCGGAATCGCCGTCGTTCTCGCACTACTGACGACGCTGGCGCATACGATCGCCGTTCGCCGCAACCGGATTGCCGCGGTGCTCTCGTTCGCGTCCTTCGTGACGCTCACCGGAACGCAGGCGATTTTCTGGACGTGGACCTATCCCATGAATGTCGCGACGCAGAATTGGACCAAGATGCCGGCGGCGTTCGAAGCGGCGCGACGTCAATGGGAAGATTCGCATGCCGTGGCGGCCGCGCTCGCCTTTGCGGCGCTGCTTCTGCTTGTCGTCTCCGCGCTTCTTCACAATTCGCAAAATGCGCGGCGCGCGAATTAGGCGCGCCGCGTTAACGAAGTGACGCTACGCCGCGTCGAACATTTCCTCGACATGTTCCCAATTGACGAGATGGTCGAGAAACGCCTTCAAGTAGTCGGCGCGGCGATTGCGATAGTCGATGTAATAGGAATGCTCCCAGACGTCGGCGACGAGGATCGGCGCCGCGCCATGGATGAGCGGATTTTCCGCGTTCGGCGTCTTGCGAATGGCGAGCTTTCCGTCCTTCGCTTCGAGCCACACCCAGCCGGAGCCGAATTGGCCGAGGCCTTCCTTCTGGAATTCTTCGCGGAATTTGTCGACCGAGCCGAAGGACTTGATGATCGCCTTCTCGACCTTGCCCGGAATGGCGCCGCCGCCGTTCGGCTTCATCCACTTCCAATAGTGGTGATGGTTGAAATGCTGGGCGACATTATTGAAGATCGGCGTGTTGCGATTGTAGGCGGTGACGATCACTTCTTCGATCGGCTTGCCTTCGTATTCGGTGCCTTTCACCAGATTATTTGCATTGGCGACATAGGTCGCGTGATGCTTGTCGTGGTGATATTCGAAGGACTCGCGGGAAAGATAAGGCTGCAGAGCGTCGTAGGGATAAGGCAAATCTTCCAGGGTGAAGGACATAATTCTCTCCTGAATACGTTAGACGAGCGTAGCCTGTCAGCCTCAGCTGCACGCGCTTAACTAAACCCGCGCGCCTCGTGCGGCAATATCGCGAGATCCCGAACGGCGCAGCTATGTTCGCTTTGTAGCAACAAAAAAGCATGGCTCGTCGGCGACCGAGCCATGCTGCAATCTTCGGGCCGCTTGCTTAGGCGATCGCGTCGCCCGCTTGCGTCTTCTTTTTTGCGCCTGCGCGCAGCATCCACCACATCAGGCCGAGAAGGGAGAAGAAGCCGACGGCGTAGAGGATATATTCAATCAGTCCCCAGAAGGTGTAGAGCCCCACCGAGAAGGGAAAGCGCGAGACCCATTCATTGCCAAGATCATCGCGCACCGTGACGATTCCGACATAACGACCAGCATCCTTGAAGTCATGTTCGAAGGTCATGATGCCGTTGCGATAGACCTTCGGCTCGAGATAGGCGACGGTGACCGCATTGAGGTTGGCCTTTTCCTTCTCTTCGCCGACATCCTTAACAATGCGGATGCCGATCGCCATGTCGCGCAGATCAGGCGAAACCGCGGTCAGCGCAATGACGGTCGGCCCGGTTTTGGCGATGTCCTCGCAAAACTCCGCTTCTTCTCCCGAGCGCTGATAGCCGATGAAGTGCATGGTGTTCGGACCGATCCGCAGCACGCACTCGTCTTGCTCGAGCATCACGCCGCCATGCGCGAAAGCGGCTGATGGCGCGACGAAAAAACCCGCGCCCACAATTATTGCGCCGGCCAGCAGCCCGCGCACGCCAATTAGACTTGCCATCTACGGTTCTCCCCACGATTGCCGACGTCCATTCGGCCGCTTGCCGGCGCGCGCTTCCGCGACACGCGCCTGGACGCTGTGACGATGACGTTTGTATTGAGCGATCGAATTACGATGTGACACCATGCCGCATCTTATAAATACTATTAGATCATTGAAAATAAAGGAAAATATATACCCCGATGGGGGTATGGCAGATAAAATCAATCACTACATATTGATGTATAATCCATTAACATACGCATATCTTGTTTTTAGATTTCGCGGCGGCGGGGCGCTGCGCGCGCGTGCAAGTATTCGCGCGTCTTCCCCGGGGGCTCGCGTTCCTATGGCGGTCGGCGCGCCTTGTGATAGGTTCCGGCCCGGACAATCACTGAAGGATGACGATGAGACGATACGGCCTGGGCGTCATTTTTCTCGGGCTCGGGCTCGCGCTTGCCGGCGCCTATGGCATGTGGTCCGGGTGGGATTACATTCAGCTCGAGCGCGGTTGGAGCCTGTTCATTGGCGGCGCCACGGCGGTCTCTGGCGGCGTGGTGACGATCGCGATCGGACGCGCAATCGGCGTGCTGGGCCGCATCGCCGACAAAGTTCCGGCGACGCAGGCGAGCGCGGCAGATTTGATCAATGAAGCGCAAGCGCCGACGCAGCCTGTCGCCGCCACACCGCCGCCGAAGCCGCCGGTTGAAGTCGACCGCTATATCGCCAGCGGATCCGTCTATGTGATGTTTTCCGACGGATCGGTTGAAGTGCAGACCGATGGCGCCGCGCGGCGATATCCTTCGCTTGCGGCTTTGCGCGCCGACACTGGCGTCGGCGGCGGGTGACGCGCACTCAATTGCGCGCGGCGCTCCACATCAGGAAGAGCGCGGCGTCGCCTGGAAGACCTTCAGGGAAATCGACGATTTGCGCGGCGATACGAAAGCCGCGAGGGTGCAGTTCATTACGCCACCGCTGAAAGACGTCGGCTGGCTCGCCGCGCAGAGTCGCTGGCCAATCGGGGTCCGGCGCATTGATCGCGCGGCCGCCGTCGGCGCAAAGCTGCGACGGAAACCGGATGAGCACATGTTCGGTGAGCCCGGCTGCTGCGCTGCGTCGCGCCTGCTCCAGCATCTCGCGCCATTGCGGGTCTGTCAGCCGCTGGCTCGCGAGATCGCGCATGCGTTGTTCGCGCATTTCGATCGCCGTCCGTCGACGTTCGACGCGCTCGAGGTCGAGTTGACGCTCATGCGCTGCGACGAGCTCGCGAAATTCCAGCGCCGTCGCGACGGCGCAGCGATCGCCGGTTTGCTGCGGAAGGGCGATCAGCGGACGACGCCGATGCGCCTCCAGCGCCATCGCCGTAAAGCCTCCCGCCATCGCCTCCATGACTTCTTTGCGCAGCACGAGGCCGATGATCTTGTGCCCTTCAACGACGGGGATGCGTTTGAGGCTATGGCTCTCCATAATTCGCGCGATGTCGGGAACTTTGGCGAAGTCGGAAATCGATATCGCCGGCGACGTCATCACTTCGCGCAACACGCGACCATTCGAGTGAAATACAGGCTTGGGCCTGTTGCGCAGCAGAAATCCCGGAATGGCGCCAAGGTCGGGCAGGGGTTGCGGGCGCGCTTGTTCGAGATTGCTGCGCGTCACGATTCCGATTGGCGCGAGCTCGTCGTCGACGACCGGCACGGCGCCCAGCCCGCATTCAGCGAGAAGTTTCGCGACGTAATCGAGATCCGCGTCCGCCGTCACATAAGGAAAGTCGCTGTTCATCAGATCGCGCGCGATCATGCCGCCGTCTCGCCTCCCGATCCCCGTTTTCGCTCAGTCCGATAGTTCGATCGTCACCGGCACGTGGTCAGACGGGCGGGTCCAGCTGCGCGCGTCGCGCAGCACGTCTAGACGTTCCAACCCGCCGCCAAGCGCCTCGCTCACCAGAATATGGTCAAGCCGGCGCCCCCGGTTCGACGCCTCCCAATCGGCGGCGCGATAGCTCCACCATGTATAAAGCTTTTCTTCCGCCGGCACGAAATGCCGCATGGCGTCGACCCAAGCGCCAGCCCGAAGCACGCCGGCAAGCTTCTCGACCTCGACCGGGGTGTGGCTCACGACTTTCAATAGCGCCTTATGGCTCCAGACGTCATGTTCGAGCGGCGCGACATTTAGGTCTCCGACCAGCACCACGCGACCGCGCGAGACGCCTTCAGTGACGATCCAGTCGCGCATCTCATCGAGAAAATCGAGCTTGTGCTGAAACTTCGGATTGATGTCGACGTTTGGCTCGTCGCCGCCGGCCGGCACATAGAAATTATGCAGCGATATCGGGCCGCTCCGGGCGTCGATTTCCACGCAGATATGACGCGCGTCGCCCTTTTCGCAGAAATCGCGCTTCTCGACGAAACGTAAAGGCCGCTTCGAAATGACGGCCACGCCGTGGTAGCCCTTCTGGCCATTGATCGCGATATGCTCATAGCCGAGCGCATGGAGATCCTTCATCGGGAATTCGGCGTCCCGACATTTCGTCTCCTGCAGGCAGAGCACGTCCGGCGCCCGGCTCTTGAGAAAGTCGGCGACGAGCGGCATGCGCAGCCGCACGGAATTGATGTTCCAGGTGGTGATCTTCAGGCTTGCTGCTTTCAATGCGGATCAGCTCTTGGTCTTGTCGCCGAAGAGGAAAGGCGCGACGTCCCTGACGCCCGGCTGCTTTTCGGCGATGAAGGGCGTCGGTCGGCAGACGGCCATGGCGGAAAGGCCGACTCGCGCGGTGAGAAGCCCATTCAATACGCCCTCGCCGAGCTTTGCGGAAATGCGTGCGGCGATGCCGTGGCCGAGCGCCTGCTGAAGGATAGAGTCCCCGACCGCCACGCCGCCGGTGATGGCGAGATGCGCGCCGACCGAGCGAGCCAGCTTGAAGAAACCCAGCAGCCCCGGCTTGCCGCCGTAAATCTCAGCGATTTTTCGCATCAGCACGATCGCCTGGCCGACGACGAAAAGCACGTCAAGGAGCGCGCGCGGGCTGATCGCCGTGACGACGGAGACGCGTTTGGCGGCGCCGGCGATTTCGCGCCGCGCTTCTTCATCCAGAGGCGCGACGAGATTACGCTCGGCGAGGGTGATGAGATCGCGTCCGTCGATAATCCGCTTCAAATAGTCGTTGAGCAGCGCGCGGGCGCGACCTGTGTCCGGACGATCTTCATAGAGCTTGCAAAGTTCGCCGACGCGCTCGCGTGCGGCTTTGCCGTCATCGCTTGCGTGCGCCTCGGCCAGCGCAACGTGCAGCTTGGCGATACGATTCTGCCGGCCGATGGCGCGAAACTCGCGCGTCAGGGAGATGATGGCCGCGACCGTGGCGAGTCCGGCAAGGACCAGGCCCAGCGTCCCGAGAATGGCGGAGTGGCGGAAGGAGTCTTCGACAACCCCCCATATCCACATCGTCAGCGCCAGGGATAAAAGCCCGCTGACCGCCGATAAAAAAACGCCGCCCCATGAGAAAACGTAGCGGCGCAGCATGCCATCGGCCTGCGCCGCTTCAACGGCCGCTTCATCCCCGGTCATGCCGTCCGCGAGCTGCGCGGCCTCAAGCGCGAAAGCGTCAACTTCCGCTTCGACGACTTCGATAGACGGCGTCCCGGCATCATCTGTCGACGGCGTCGCCTTGGCGGTGACCGTCTGGTCGCCTTCGAGGCGAAAAGCCCGTGGGCGCGGCCTGCGTTGCTCAGTCATTCGATTCCTGATTTTGGCCTTCTTACCGCCTCGAGTTCAGAAATGCGACGCGCGCATGTGTCGCCAGAGCTTCGAGGGAGCGATTTCAATTAAAAAAGGCCCCCACAAGGCATCGACCGCCGCCCTGAAATATAGGCGTTCACCGCGACTGAAAACGCTTATTGCGGCGCGATAGCGCCTCCTTTAGCATCCTCAGGCCCTTCGCTGTCGAGAAGTATCGCGTTTTCACGGATGAACTCCATCATTTACGACATCGTCGCCATTGCGATCGGCTATTTGCTGGGCTCCATCCCCTTCGGTCTACTGCTCACGCGCGTCGCGGGCACGACGGACCTGCGCGCGATCGGCTCCGGCAATATCGGCGCAACCAATGTGTTGCGCACCGGTCGGAAGGATCTGGCGGCCGCGACGCTGCTGCTGGACGGCCTGAAAGGCACGGCGGCGGTGCTCATCGGCGCCTCGCTTTCGCCCGAAGGGGGCATGATCGCCGGCCTGGCCGCGTTCATCGGCCATATTGCGCCAGTCTGGCTGCGGTTTAGGGGCGGGAAAGGGGTCGCGACCTTTCTTGGCGTGCTCTTCGGGCTCAGCTGGCCGGCGGCGCTGATTTCCTGCGCCGTCTGGCTCTCGGCGGCGGCGCTGTGGCGTTATTCGTCTCTGGGCGCGCTGACCGCGAGCGCGACGGCGCCATTGGTCCTCTTCATGCTCGGCCATCGAGCCGAAGCCTTTGTCGTGGCGGCGATGGCCGCCATCGTCTTCTATAGACATCGCGAGAACATCGCCCGTCTGCGCGCCGGCACTGAAACGCGCATCGGACAGAAGGCGTGACCGAGGCGTCGCCAGGTCGGCTGAGCGAAGGGCAGCTCGTCGACTGGCTGAGGCTCATCCGCAGCGAAAATGTCGGGCCGCGCACGTTCAGACAGCTCATCAATCGTTTCGGCGGCGCCGGTGCGGCGTTGGACGCGCTGCCGTCCCTCGCGGCGCGGTCCCTGCGCGGGCGGATCATCCGCATCGCCACGCGTGAGGAAGCGCTGCGCGAGATCGAGGCGGCGCGCGCGCTCGGCGTTCGCTTCGCCTCCACGGGCGATCCGGACTATCCGCCGCTGCTGCGGGAGATCGCCGATGCGCCGCCGCTCATCGCAATGCGCGGCGTTTCCTGGACCGCGCAGCGCGACGGCGTGGCGATTGTCGGCTCGCGCAACGCTTCAGCCGCAGGTCTCGCCTTCGCCGAACGGCTCGCGCGCAGCCTCGCGCTCGAGAATTACGTCATTGTCTCTGGCCTCGCGCGCGGCATCGACGCCGTCGCGCATCGCGCCACGCTCGAAACAGGCACGGTCGCCGTGCTCGCCGGCGGGCATGCGCGACCGTATCCCGCCGAACATGTGCGGCTCGTCGAAGAGATCGCCGAGAGGGGACTGATCGTCTCTGAAATGCCCATCGAATGGGAGCCGCGCGGGCGCGATTTTCCGCGCCGAAATCGCATCATCTCCGGGCTCAGCCGCGCGACCATCGTCGTCGAGGCGGCGCGGCGTTCCGGCTCGCTGATCACGGCGCGTTTCGCCAATGAGCAGGGGCGAGAGGTCTTCGCCGTTCCGGGTTCGCCGCTGGATCCGCGCGCTGAAGGCGTCAACGATCTCATCCGCCAAGGCGCGACGTTGTGTGCGCGCCCCGAGGACGTGATTTCGGTGCTCGCCGAAAACGCGGGGACCCCGCCGCGCAAGAATCTTTTTGACGACGACTCTCTCGAAGGACAGGACACGCTGATCGACGAACTGGATCTTTTCGCCAGCCTCGACGGTTCGGCGTTTGAAGAAAGAGCCGCTCCCAAACGATTCTCGCCGCCAAGCTTGCCGCCAAGCCCGCCAGCAGATTGCGTCGCCGATCTTGACGCGCGCACGCGAGGCGACGAGTCGCCGCAGCGCGACGCGCATGAGGTCATCCTGTCCCTGCTCGGGCCTGCGCCTATCGCGATCGACGATCTCATCCGCGTCGCCGGATTGACCGCCCGCGAAGTGCAGGGAGTCCTCGTCGAACTCGACATCGAGGGGCGCTTGCAGCGTCACGGCGCCAGCAGCGTTTCCCTCGTAATCAACTATAAGTTGTAATTATGCCGAGCGGTCGATTGGATAGCCGCCAAGCTCGCGCGCCCGCATGTCCGCCTCGGCGCGGGCGAGGTTTAAGAAATAGCAGAGCATGGGCATGTCGCAGCGACTGGCGAGTTTAGCCATTTCGTCCGACATATCAGCAATATATGACGCAATTGAAGCCGCTTCCTGATTGGCTTTGGCGCTGTCTGCGGTCATTCCGGAGGTCTTGCTGCAATCTTTTTGAGAAGCATCTGGCCGGGGCATCGCTGTCAGTCTCCGCGGACCACGAGGCAGGTTATGAATAAGGTAAGCATCGGACTTTCTTGTATTTTTCTTCCATTACGCATATCCCGTGTCAAGGACAAAATTCTATCAAAAGTTGTAATGCTGCGATGGAGGCCGCTACAGACGTTTCAAACGGTCGAGCGCGCCCTGCAGGATATAGGCGGCCGCCATTCGGTCGACGACTTCGGCGCGTTTGGCGCGCGAGGCGTTCTGCGCGATCAATTCGCGCGTTACCGCCGCGGTCGACAGGCGCTCGTCCCAGAAGGCGAAGGGCAGGGATGCGAGCTTAGAAAGATTCCGCATGAAGGCGCGCGTCGCCTGCGCGCGGGGCCCTTCCGTGCCGTCCATGTTGAGCGGCAGCCCGACCACCAGCGCGCAAATGTCGAAATCGGCCGCGCGTTTGAGCAAGGCGGCGGCGTCCTGAGAAAACTTCGCTCGCGCGATCGTATCAAGTGGCGACGCGAGCCGCCGCTCAACGTCCGAAAGCGCCAATCCGATGGTTTTGGTCCCGAGATCCAATCCCATCAGCCGGCCCTTAGGCGGCAGAAGCGCCACCAGTTCTTCAAGGCTCGTCGCGCGCTTGTTCACCGCGATTTCGCTAACACGCCGCCGCATTTCCGCAAACTCAGCGGGCTCCGCGCTTCGGCTTTTTGCCTCTGCGATCCGCTTCGCAACATTGCGCCGCGAAAGGCCAAGCGCTATAGCGCCCCTTCGAGACCTTTCTTGCGGAGCCCTAGATGTCCGTTGATTCCGCGACCGTCCGCCGGATCGCCCATCTCTCGCGTATCGCCATCGAAGACAGCGAGGTCGAGCGCCTGCGCGGCGAACTCAACGCCATCCTGGCTTTCGTGGAGACGCTGAGCGAAGTCGATGTCGATGGCGTCGAGCCGTTGACCTCCGCTTTGCCGATGCAAATGAAGAAGCGCGCCGACGTCGTGACCGACGGCGGCATCGCCGATGAGATTCTCGCCAACGCGCCTTTGCGCGAGGATCATTATTTCGTCGTGCCCAAGGTGATCGAATAGCGCTTGTCGCGCCGGCGCCGCGCATGCGGCGGCTTCAGATATAAAGGGACAAATGTCCGACCCCACGCATCTTTCATTGGCCGAGGCGCGCGACGCGCTCAAATCCAAACAGCTTTCCGCCGTTGAACTGGCGCAGGCGCATATCGACGCTATCAGCAAATCGCGCGTGCTCAACTGCTTCATCACGGAGACGCCGGAGTTCGCGCTGGCGCAGGCGCAAGAGAGCGACGCGCGCATTGCGCGCGGCGACGCGCGACCGCTTGAAGGTCTGCCGCTCGGCATAAAGGATCTCTATTGCTCCAAAGGCGTGCGCACGACGGCGGGAAGTCGAATTCTCGACGACTTCACGCCGACATATGAATCGACAGTCTCGGCAAATCTGCTGCGCGACGGCGCGGCCATGCTCGGTAAGCTCAATCTCGACGAATTCGCGATGGGGTCGTCGAACGAAACGAGCGCCTTCGGCCCCGTAGTGTCGCCGTGGCGACGCGCTGCGGATCCCGACGCCAAGATCGTGCCGGGCGGTTCTTCGGGCGGCTCGTCGTCGGCCGTCGCCGCGCGTCTTTGCCTTGGCGCCACGGCGACAGATACAGGCGGCTCGATCCGTCAGCCCGCCGCTTTCACGGGCACTGTTGGCATTAAGCCGACCTATGGCCGCTGCTCGCGCTGGGGCATCGTCGCCTTCGCCTCGTCGCTGGATCAGGCGGGTCCGATCACGCGCACCGTGCGCGACGCGGCGATCATGCTCAGGTCGATGGCCGGCCACGATCCGAAAGACACGACCAGCGTCGACGCGCCTGTGCCGGACTACGAAGCCGCCGTCGGCGCCTCCGTGAAGGGACGCCGCATCGGCGTGCCGAAGGAATATCGCATCGACGGAATGTCGGCGGAGATCGCCGCTTTATGGGATAGAGGCGCCGCTTGGCTGAAGGACGCGGGCGCGGAGATCGTCGAAATCTCCCTGCCGCATACGCGCTACGCCTTGCCGACATATTACATTATCGCGCCGGCTGAAGCCTCGTCCAATCTCGCGCGCTACGACGGCGTGCGGTACGGATGTCGTGAGCAGGGCCGCGACGTCAGCGAAATGTATGAGAAGACGCGCGCAGCGGGCTTTGGTCCAGAGGTGCGGCGGCGCATCATGATCGGCACTTATGTGCTCTCCGCCGGCTATTACGACGCCTATTATGTCCGTGCGCAGAAAGTCCGCAGCCTGATCAAGCGCGACTTTGACGAAGCCTTCGCGTCCGGCGTCGACGCCGTCCTGACGCCGGCGACCCCTTCGACCGCCTTCGCGCAAGGAGAGAAGGGCTCGGCCGATCCCGTAGAAATGTATCTCAACGACGTGTTCACCGTTACAGTGAACATGGCCGGTCTTCCCGGCGTCGCCGTTCCGGGCGGCCTCGCGGCGAACGGCTTGCCGCTGGGGTTGCAGCTCATCGGCAAAGCATTCGACGAAGAGACGCTGTTCTCTCTCGCCGCGGCGATCGAACGGGCGGCGCCGAAGATCGAACTTCCGCAGCCATGGTGGCGCGAGGGCTGATGATGACGACGCCGAGCGCTGAAAAGGACATTGCTGAACGCCCGCGGCAAGCGCTGCAGGACGAAATGTCCGACGTGCGTCGTTTGATCGACGAGCTGGACGAAGAGCTTGTGGCGCTGCTCGCAAAGCGCCAGCAACAGATCGAGCGGGCCGCAAGGATCAAACCCGCGCTGGGAATTCCGGCCAATGTCCCCGAGCGCGTCGACGAAGTATTGGCGCATGTGCTTGGCGCCGCGCGTCGCGAGGGACTGTCGGTCGAGGTCGCGATGACCCTGTGGCGCGCGCTGATCGACTGGTCGATCCAGCACGAAGAGCGGCTGATGGGCGCTCGCGCGCTAAAGGGCGACTCTCAAGGATCGGCGGAAGGCGACCGCTCTTCCTGATCGCCGTTGGGGGCCTTTGTCTTGACGCGGACGAAACCGTTGCGGATCGACCAGCGCAAGACCTTTAGCGACCACCCATGGAAACGGCGCGACAGCCTCTGAGCGCCCGGCGAATGCGGGGCGAGGATCGCAAGGCCCAAAGGGAACATCCACACCCCGAAGACGGGAAGCGGCGCAAGAATGGTTCCGCCGAGGATCAGGCCGACGCCCACCGGAATGCTCACATAGCGGGGCGCGCCGCGCATGCGGGCCATGAGGCCTTTTCGACGGCTGTCCTCAGAATTCCGTTCCGGGGCCATCTCGCCGCTTCCCTCTGCTTCGCGCCGGCCGTTCCGCTCTTGCGAAGCGTGGTTTATATGTAAGGCGCAAGTTTAGCGAGGCGGATAATGACGACACAGGCGGCCCCCAACAAGCTCATCAGCGGCGCAACCGGCGACTGGGAAGTCGTGATCGGCATGGAGATACATGCGCAAGTGACGAGCAACGCCAAGCTCTTCTCCGGCGCTTCCGCGGAGTATGGCGGCGCGCCGAACGATCACGTCTCCCTAGTCGATGCGGCCATGCCGGGCATGCTGCCGGTCATCAACGAGGAATGCGTCAAACAGGCGATCCGCACAGGTCTCGGCTTAGAGGCCAAGATCAACCTGCGTTCGGTTTTCGACCGCAAGAACTATTTCTATCCCGACCTGCCGCAGGGCTACCAGATCTCTCAGTACAAGCATCCGATCGTCGGCGAAGGCGCCGTGATCGTCGACGTGTCGCCGAGCGAGCGCATCACCGTGGGCATCGAGCGTCTGCATCTCGAGCAGGACGCCGGCAAGTCGCTGCATGATCTTTCGGCGACCGAAAGCCACGTCGATCTCAATCGCAGCGGCGTCGCGCTCATGGAGATCGTCTCCAAGCCCGACCTTCGTTCGGCGGAAGAGGCGCGCGCCTACGTTTCGAAGCTGCGGACGATCTTGCGCTACATCGGCTCCTGTGATGGCAACATGGAGCAGGGTTCGCTGCGCGCCGACGTCAATGTCTCCGTGCGCCGCCCCGGCGCGCCGCTCGGCACGCGCTGCGAAATCAAGAACGTCAACTCCATTCGCTTCATTGGCCAGGCGGTCGACGTCGAGGCGCGTCGACAGATCGGCATTCTCGAAGATGGCGGCGCGATCGCCCAGGAGACGCGGCTCTTCGATCCAGGGAGGGGAGAGACGCGCGCGATGCGCTCCAAGGAGGAAGCGCATGATTATCGGTACTTTCCCGATCCGGATCTGCTGCCGCTCGAGTTCGACCAGCCATATGTCGACGCGCTAAGGGCGCAGTTGCCGGAGCTGCCCGACGCGAAGCGCGCGCGCTTTATCCAGCAATACGGCCTGCCGCCGTACGACGCCGGCGTGCTTGTGATGGAGCGGGCCGCCGCCGACTATTTCGAGGAGACGGCGAAGGGACGCGACGCCAAGCTTGCGGCCAACTGGGTGATCAACGAGTTGTTCGGCCGTCTGAACAAGGAGGGACTCGACGTCGCGCGCTCGCCAGTGTCGTCGCAGGCTTTGGGCGCGATCATCGACCTCATCTCGCAGAATGTTATTTCGGGCAAGATCGCCAAGGATCTTTTCGAGGTCGTCTGGACGGAAGGCGGCGACCCCAAAGCGATCGTCGAAGCGCGCGGCATGAAGCAGGTGACCGACACGGGCGCCATTGAAGCCGCCGTCGACGCCGTCATCGCCGCCAATCCCGACAAGGTAGAGCAGGCGAAGGCGAAGCCGACGATGCTCGGCTGGTTCGTCGGACAGGTGATGAAGCAGACGGGCGGCAAGGCGAATCCGCAGTCGGTGAACGAGCTGCTCAAGCGCAAGTTGGGCGTCTGACGCACGCCCGTTCGTCGAAAAAACGAATCAGTTCACGACACGCGCTGCGCGATTCTTCTCCCAGCGGAGCTGTCGCGCGCCATTTTTTTTTGATCCGACCGCGCTGACCACAATTTTTTTTTCTCTCCGAATGCGCGGCCTCGCGCGCGCCTCCGAGGCGCGCGAGGTCGGCGCCGCTCCGCGTCCTCCGTCTCTCCGCCGGCGTCGAGTCGCGCGACCGGCACAGGCGCGTTCCGCAGTTTTTCATCGTGTTCCGATAGATCGCGCCACGGACGATCTCGGGCAGAGTGCGCGCGTCGCAACTGTTCGCGGATACGAAAGCAAATCAAGTAATTGAACAGCAGGCGCGACTTGCGCCAAAGCGTGCGTCCGCACGTCTGGAGGCCTTCTCGGAGCGGATGTCGCGAACCGAATCCGCGCGCGGATCGTCGTGAATAAAACGCGGCGCAAACCTGTCGCGATAGTCTCGCCGAAGCGTTTGCAAAGCAGCGTCGCGATCATTTTGCTTGTCGCGCGACAGCGCTCAACATGCCTCGTCATGCGTTGCGTTGATCACTTCTGCCCGCGCAGCACTTGAACGACTGCTTAACCGCGTTACGCTATTTGCGCGTATTGTCGGTGGACCATAGTTCCGGCAATTCGGATCAAGGGGACTTATTATGGCGAGAGCTACAATGAAGCGTAAGCCGGCCAAGAAGGCTGCGGCGAAGAAAGGTGCGCGTAAAACCGCAAGGAAGGCAGCGACGAAGAAGTCGACGGCCAAGAAGGGCGCCCGCAAGGCTACGCGAAAAACCGCTGCGAAAAAGACGGCCCGCAAGGGCGTCCGCAAGGTGGCGACGAAAAAGCGCGGCGCTGTGAAGAAGGCCAGCGCCAAGAAGAGCACGCGCAAGGCTACCGCGAAGAAGCGCACGCCGCGCAAGGCGAAAACGCCAACCCCGCCAGCTGCGCCAGCGACCGCGTAAACCGAAGCGCCTCGCATGCGCGATCATTCTTTCGCGTCACTGCGGCAGCGCTTCACGCACTCATCGCCCGGGGGCGCGCGTCCAGTGAGACGCATCCCGGGCGATAGCATTCAAAGCTCACTGCATTTTCGGCGCGTGCGACGCGTCCGGCGCGTGTCAGCCGTTAGAGGCGCCTAGCGCGTCAGGCATTGCGTCGCGAAATCACGCCACATCGGCAAACCGTCTTTCGACTCGCGCTTCATCTTGTCCCATTCCTCGGCGCAGGCCCGCATCTTCTCGCGCGGCGCGCGGGGAAGAGTCGGCGGGGGCTGGCTTGTATCGACCGCAGGCGGCGCTTGCGGCGGCGAAAGCGCATCGACGCCGGGCGGCCGCGGCGTTTGCGGAGCGGGCTTCGCGCTCGGCGTTAGCGGTACAACAGTCTGAGGTCGCGTTGCGCGGGGCTGGCCCGCCGCCGGTCGCCCCATGTCCTGTTGAGGCGCGGGAGGTCTTTGCTTTTGTTGCGTCGGGCCGGAGCGCGCTCGCGTCGGCGGCGTTGGCGTCGCCGGCTTGATCTGTGCGAGTGATGCGCTCGCAGCGAGAAGCGCGCCGGCGGCGATCGCCAAAGCGCGCGCCAAGCGGCTCAGAGAAGAGTTGCGCGAGCCGATTTTCAATGTTTTTTCCTCGCGCAAGCACAATGGCCGTCCATCCTCTATAGCCTGAAGTCCGTTCCCCTCGAAAGCGGATGACAGCGATGACCGGGGAAGGGCGCATGTCAGCGAGCCCAGAGAGCGGAGGCGCCATGAACGATGCACGAAAGCCCGTCGAAGCAGCAGCGCGGCTGAGCCTGCTACAGCGGCCTCGTCGGAATCGGAAGAGCGAATGGGCGCGTCGTCTCGTCAGGGAAAACGCGCTTGAGGTCTCGGACCTCATCTGGCCCCTCTTCTTGATCGACGGTTCGGATCGACGCGAGCCCGTATCCTCGATGCCGGGCGTGTTCCGGTACTCGGTCGACGCGGCGGTTGAAGCAATCGCAGAGGCGGCGGCGCTCGGCGTGCCCGCCGTTGCGCTCTTCCCCTACACGGATCCGGACTTGCGCGACGAGATCGCGAGCGCGGCGCTCGATCCCGAGAATCTCGTCTGCCGCGCCTGCCAAGCGATCAAGGCCGCCGTCCCCGGCATCGGCATCATTACCGACGTCGCGCTCGATCCTTACACGGGCCACGGGCATGACGGCCTTCTCGTCGGCGACGAGATTGTCAACGACGCGACCGTCGCCGTGCTGGCGCGGCAGGCGGTCACCCAAGCGCGCGCAGGCGCGGACATCATCGCGCCCTCGGACATGATGGATGGACGCGTGGAAGCGATCCGCAACGCGCTCGACGCCGAGGGTTTCGAGAACGTCCAGATCATGAGCTACGCCGCGAAATATGCGTCGGCGTTTTACGGGCCGTTCCGCGACGCGATCGGCACGAGCAAGACGCTGCGAGGGGACAAGCGGACCTATCAGATGGACCCCGCCAATTCGGATGAAGCGCTGCGCGAAGTGGGTCTCGACCTTGAGCAGGGCGCCGATATGGTGATGGTGAAGCCTGGAATGCCGTATCTCGACATCGTGCGACGCGTCGTCGACGTCTACCGCGCGCCTACATTCGCCTATCAGGTGTCGGGCGAATACGCGATGATTACCGCGGCTGCGCAAAACGGCTGGATCGATGGCGAACGCGCCATGCTCGAAAGTCTGCTCGCCTTTAAGCGGGCCGGCGCCTCAGGCGTTCTGACCTATTTCGCGCTCCGCGCGGCGCGGGCGCTGCAAGAAAGAAAGTGACGCGCCCGCGTCACTTTCTTCCAAGAACGATCGTTACGCGGCGTCGCGCAGGCTGCGTACGCGATCGTGGTTTTCCTTCACGCCCTGATACTGGCGCTGGACCATCGATCTGATCTCCGGAGGCAGAGGCTGCGCGATGGCCTGCTGATAGGCGTCCTTGGCGGCGTCTTCGCCGAGCTCGACCTCCTCCAGCACCGCCTGTTCCGAGCGGCTTGTCAGCGCGGCCTTCAGATTTGTCCAAGCCCGGTGCATCGCGCCGGTCATGGAGCCGCTTTTCGAAGGTTCGCCGCCCAAGCTGACGATCTTCGATTCGAGTTCCTTGGCGCCTTCTGCGCAGCGCGCGGCCGCCGTTCGAAACACAGTCTTTAGCGTCGGATTTTCGACGTCTTCAGCCGCAGCCAGAAACCCTTGCTCGCCGTCGCGACTGATTTCGGCAAGCTCATTCAACGTGGTGATGACTTCAGACTTTTCCATTTTCCTGCCTCCCGACGACGCAAGCGCGTACGGGTCCTAAACAATAGCCCGATTGCTTTGTTCCGGCGGACTGCAGGGTAGGGAGCGTCGTAGGACAGGCGGCGCGGCGAGACTCCGAGCTCGCGGGGTGGACAAAGACTCGCAAGCATGGTTTGCAGGACCGCCCGCTGCGCCGCTTTCGCGCGCGTCAGCGAGTTATCTTCAGCCCCCTTCAGGCATCGCTAAAGATATGATTCGACGCGCCGTTCTTGTTGCCGCTCTAACGTTTTGCGCCGCCGGGCCGGCCCGAGCGGATTTTCGTCTGTGCAACAACACGAGCGCGCGCGTCAGCGTCGCCATCGCTTATACCGACGGGCGCAACTGGTTGTCGGAGGGTTGGTGGAACCTTCGGCCGAGCGTTTGCGAGACGCTTCTGCGCGGTCCGCTCGCCGCCCAATATTACTATGTCTACGCGATGGACGAGCGCGGCGGCGAATGGAAGGGCAAAGCGTTCATGTGCACGCGTGATCGGGAATTCCGCATCGACGGCCGAGAGGACTGTTTCGCGCGCGGTTTTGATCGAACCGGATTTTTCGAAATCGACACGGGACGGGACGCGAAGAGCTGGACGGTTCAGCTCACGGACCCCAACGCCGCGCCCGCGCAATAATGACTCATTCAGGAACGGCTTCATCATGAGAAGGTCGCGGCGCGTCAAAATTATCGCAACGCTTGGTCCGGCGACGGTCGACAAAGCGGTCATCGCGGGGCTCGTGCGCGCCGGCGCCGACGTCTTCCGCATCAACATGAGCCACACGGATCATGCCGGCCTCGCCAGCTATGTTCGGATCATCCGCGAAATTGAGAACGATATCTCGCGCGCGATCGCCGTGCTCGTCGATCTCCAGGGCCCGAAGCTGCGCATCGGCGCCTTCGAGGAAGGCTCTGTGCATCTGCGCAAGGGCGACGTCTTCGTCTTCGACAGCGATCCCAAACCCGGCGACGCCACGCGCGTGCGCTTGCCGCATCCCGAGATTTTAGCGGCGCTCAAGGTCAATGATTCGATTCTCATCGACGATGGCCGGGTGCGGCTGCATGTCGTGGAAACGTCTCCGGAGCGGGCGCACGCCGTCGTCGACGTCGCCGGGCGCCTCTCGAACCGCAAGGGCGTCAGCCTGCCCGACACCGAAATTCCGATCACCTCGATGACCAACAAGGATCGCGCTGATCTCGACGCCGCGCTCAAAGAGCGCGTCGACTGGGTTGCGATCTCCTTCGTCCAACGTCCCGAAGACGTCCTTGAAGTGAAGCAGATCACGCAAGGCCGGGTGATGGTCATGGCGAAGATCGAGAAGCCTCAAGCGATTTCGCGGCTCGAGGAGGTGATCGAGGTTTCCGACGCGCTGATGGTGGCGCGCGGCGACCTTGGCGTCGAAGTGCCGCTCGAGCGGGTCCCTGGACTTCAAAAACGCATCAACCGTTCGGCGCGACGACTGGGCAAACCGGTCGTCATCGCGACGCAGATGCTCGAGTCGATGATCCTGTCGCCATTGCCGACGCGCGCCGAAGTGTCTGACGTGGCCACCGCCGTCTTTGAAGGCGCGGACGCCGTCATGCTCTCCGCCGAAAGCGCGGCGGGGCAATATCCGCACGAAGCCGTCGCCACGATGAGCCGAATCGCGGAAGAGGTCGAGACCGACGCGATCTACCGCTCGATCATCAATGCCCAGCGCGGCGAATTGCCCAATCCGACCTCAGCCGACGCCATCGCCGTCGCCGCCCGCGACGTGGCGCAGACGCTTCATTCGAAGGCGATCATCGCCTGGACGTCATCCGGCTCGACGGCGTTGCGTATCGCCCGCGAACGGCCGCAATCGCCGATTCTCGCGCTCACGCCCAAGCGCGACACCGCGCGTCGTCTGGCGCTCGTCTGGGGCGTGCACGCGCTTGAGACGCGCGACGCCGTCGACATTGAAGATATGGTCGGCCGCGCCTGCGAATATTCGGAGAGCGAGGGGTTCGGCGGCCCCGGCGACCGGGTCATTATCGTCGCCGGCATGCCTTTCGGCACGCCGGGAGCGACAAACATGATCCGCATCGCACATTTGGGCGAGCAGCGCCAAGGCGGCGACGTTTAATCCTGCAGCTGCAGCTTGTCGGCGGACGACCTGCCGCTACGCTTGTCCACGACAAGTTCGTAGGAAACCTTCTGGCCTTCAGCGAGGCTGTCGAGGCCTGCGCGCTCGACGGCGCTGATGTGAACGAAGACGTCCTGGCCGCCGGCGTCCGGCTGAATGAAGCCGAAGCCCTTTTGTGCGTTGAACCACTTTACGGCGCCTGTCGGCATGGCTTTTCCTTTCAAAATAGCAGGAACGCTGCGGATCGCTGCGTTCTTCTCAGTCAATCGAAGCTTGGGAAAGGTCAGGCGCCGCGCGTCTTGAGACGAGAGAGCAAGATCGTTCGGCCGAAACTCGAATGCGCGACGAATATTATAGGAGCCGACGCGCGATGAAAACCCGGCAGGCGAGAATTGTTATGCTCCCTGCGGCCGCCATTCCATCACGATGGTTTCGCGCCCGGACAATGTGTTCGCGCCGCGCCCGATGCGCGAAAATCCGACGCGTTCGTAAAAACGGATGGCCCGAGCGTTGTCCGCATTGACGTCCAGCCGAATAAGCCGTGGCGAGACGTTTCGCGCCGCCGACAACAGCGACGCGCCGAGGCCTGCGCCGAATCGATCCGGAGCCACGCAAATCTGGTCGAGCCAGCCGTCCGCCGGATTGATCACGACGAAGCCTCTATGCGTCGACTGAGCGTCAACCAGGCAGAGCGTCACCGCTCCAGTCGCTTCCAACTCTCGAATGCGGCGTAGGAGCCAGTCGCGGCGCTCCTCGAAGTTGATTTCGGGGTAGGTGGCCCGCCAGGAGGCGACCCAAACGTCGAGAATGAAGGGCCAGTCGTCGTCGACGCGCAAACGCAGATTCAGCGATGCATGTGCGGTCGGGGCGTTCATGCCTTCCTCATCAGGTCGAGCAGCTGGCGGTGAATCGCCTCATTGCCTGCGCAGATCTCGCCCTTCCCAAGCATGTCTGCGCCGCCCGAAAAATCGCTGACGAAGCCGCCAGCTTCACGCACGAGCACGATTCCCGCCGCCACATCCCAGGAGCTAATGCCGCGCTCCCAATAGCCGTCGAAACGCCCGCAGGCGACCATCGCGAGATCGAGCGCGGCGGCGCCTAAGCGACGAATATTGGCGATCTTTCCCATGCCGGCCGCAAGCTCGCGCTTGAAGGATTCATGATCGCGAACCCGCGCCAGCGGCGGTATTCCGCAGGCCACCATGGACTCGCCGAGCGACCGCCGCGCCGCGACGCGCATGCGGCGATTGTTGAAATAGGCGCCTTGGCCCAGCTCAGCGACGAACATGTCGTCGGTGGCGGGATTATAGACGAGGCCGGCGACGAGACGGTCCTCGCGCTCCAGGCCGATAGAGATGGCGAAGACCGGAACGCCATGGAGGAAATTCGAGGTGCCGTCGAGCGGGTCGATAATCCAGCGATGGCTCTTGTCGGCGCCTTCGACGACGCCGCCTTCCTCCAGAATGAAGCCATAGCCCGGGCGCGCCTTCGACAGCTCGTCGAAGAGAGTCTTCTCGGCGCGTTTATCGGCCGCGCTAACGAAATCGCCCGGACCCTTCACCGATACTTGGAGGTTCTCCACCTCCCCGAAATCGCGTTTAAGGCCACGTCCAGCTTTCAGCGCGGCGGCGGTCATCACATTCATCAAGGCGGAGCGAATCATTTAAGGAGAGCCTAGGGGGAGGGTTGTGGGAGGTTCAACGCTTTTCAAGCGCGGCGGGCGCCCGGGGACGCATGTGGAGGGTTGTTCAAATGCGCCAGTTTTCGCCCTGGAGCCAGTCCCTTTTTCGGCTTGATTGACAGAACGTTGGGTTGAACTGGCGCGTTGTCCGGTAATTGGGTCGGCGTTTCTTTTTGTCGCCGATGCTGGCGAGCGGCGCTAACCGGCCCCCGCAAGGGAAGCACTTTTGCCGCCCGCTTCGCCTCCATCGGCCAAAAACGCTCGACACAGGAGCGGTTTGGCGCGTTAACCTTAAATTAAGGATTATCATGCAGCCTGAAAGCGTCCCTTCAGTGGGACGTCCGAGTGGCTTCTTCTCCACTCGTCCTTGATGCCTCCCTGTCAAGAAGCCTTGAGAGCCGCCGTCGCGGCTCTCTTTTTGCGTCCGGCGCCCACGCCGGCCCGTTAAGGTTAAGGAAAGGCTAAGCGCGCGCCCCTCGGTCCTCTGCGATACAGTTCAAGCCATCGGAGACGCAACCGCGTCCAATTTGCGTGAACGTTCGTATGGCTCGAGTCAAAGGCAGCGTTGGGGAGAAGCAGCCGGTCTCTTTCATCGAGAGACTGGCGGGATCCGAGGGCTTTTGCGCTCTGTTTCGCGAAGGAATGAGTCTCGTGGAGGAGGCGGCCGCCTATCTCGACGGCGACGGACGTTTCGACGCGAAGGCGCTGCCGCGGACCGAAGCTCTCGCCTATGCGGCTGAAAGCATGCGGCTGACGACAAGGCTGATGCAGATTGCGTCCTGGCTGTTGCTGCAGCGCGCGGTGAATCAGGGAGAGCTGACGCGCCATCAGGCGGCGAGCAACCGGCACCGCGTCAAGCTTCGTGAGCAGGAGCTCGCCTCGGCCCCCGACCTCTTCCAGCGCCTGCCGCTCCGCCTGCGCGAGCTGTCGCTGCAGTCGCTGCGCCTGCAAGCGCGGATTATCCACCTTGACCGGCTGATCCATGCGCTCGAGCCAGCGCTCGCGGCGCCGGCGCCAACGTCCAGTCCGGTCGAAGCGCAGATCGCGATGCTGCGCGCCGCTTTCGCCCAGTAATATCCTTCAGGCGAACCAGCTGAAGGCGGCGGCGCGAACCGCCGCCTTCTCTTTATTTCTTGCCGAAAGAGAGATTTCCGAAGCGGGAGTTGAAGCGCGACAAGCGTCCGCCGCGGTCGAGCAGTTGCGTCGATCCGCCCGTCCAGGCCGGGTGCGTCTTCGGATCGATGTCGAGCTGCATCGTGTCCCCCGCCTTACCCCAGGTGGAACGGGTCGTAAATTCCGTGCCGTCGGTCATCACGACCTTGATCATGTGATATCCGGGGTGGATGTCCTTCTTCATAACGATGCATCCTTTTTGCGATGAAAACGACTGAAGACCCACGCCGCGGCGGCGCGGGGTCGGCCGTTCGAAACAAGCGAATTTGCTGGCGCTGATAACGCACTGCGGGCAAATGGGCAAGTTGGCCCCTAGCGGCCGGGCGCCACAAGCGAGGAACACAGGTAATGACCGGATACCGAGCCGATCTGCCGCAGTTGAAGCCGGGGCTCTTCGTCAGCGACGGGGGCATGGAGACGACGCTTATCTTTCATGAGGGCGTCGAGTTGCCGCATTTCGCGTCGTTTGTCCTGCTCGACAGCGAGGAGGGCCGGGCGCGACTCCGCGCCTATTACGAGCGCTACCTCGCGATCGCGCGGCGCCACGGACGCGGCTTGATTCTGGACAGTCCGACCTGGCGCGCGAATCCCGACTGGGGCGCGAAGCTCGGCTATGACGCGGCAGGGCTCAAGCGCATAAATGAAGCATCGGTCGCGCTTCTCGACGAACTTCGGCAGTCATGGCAGACGGCTCAAACGCCGATCGTCGTCGCCGGCGTGATCGGGCCGCGCGGAGACGGCTACGCCGAAGGGCGCATGAGCGCCGTGGAAGCGGAAGACTATCACGCGCCGCAGATCGCCTCCTTCGCCCAAACGGCCGCCGACATGGTCGCGGCCTACACGCTGAATTATGTCGAGGAGGCGATCGGGATCGCCCGCGCCGCCCGCGCGCGCGCCATGCCCTGCTCAATTTCCTTCACGGTGGAGACCGACGGCAAACTTATCGGCGGGCGGAGCTTGCGCGACGCGGTCGAGACGGTGGATCGCGAAACCGACGCAGCGCCTGCCTATTTCATGATCAACTGCGCCCATCCGACGCATTTCGAGCAGGCGCTCTCCGCGGACGCGCCTTGGATAGGTCGGCTGCTCGGCGTCAAGGCCAACGCTTCGACAAAAAGCCACGCCGAGTTGGACGAATCGGAGACGCTCGACTCCGGCGATCCCATTGATCTCGGCCGCAGATATCGAAGATTGCGCGAGACATATCCCGGCCTGCGCATCCTGGGCGGATGCTGCGGGACGGACGATCGCCATGTCGCCGCGATCTGCGAAGCCTGCGCCTAGAGCGCGCCGCGTGATCTGCATCGGGCGATAAAGCCCGGATGCAGCGTGATCTAAAGCGCTCAGGCCGCAAGCATTCTGTGCACCTCGGTGACCAAATCGCGCAGATGGAACGGCTTGGAAAGGATTTTCGCCTGTCGCGGCGCGTGACTGTCGGGGTTGAGCGCGACGGCGGCGAAGCCGGTGATGAACATGACCTTGATGTCGGGATCGAGTTCGGTCGCGCGGCGGGCGAGTTCGATTCCGTCCATCTCGGGCATGACGATGTCGGTCAGCAGGAGTTCGAAGGGTTCGACCCGAAGCTGATCGTAGGCAGAAAGCCCGTTGTCGAATGACGTGACGGAAAAACCGGCCTGCTGCAAAGCCTTGACCAGGAAGCGCCGCATGTCGTTGTCGTCTTCCGCAAGCAGAATTCTTGCGGTCGGTCTATCGTTCATCGCCATCCTCGCGGGTTTTTAGCCATATCGCCCGAGCTTCGTAAATTTCAGGTGAAACCGGGGTGGCGCCGCGTTAACTTAGCGCCCAGTATAGCGCGACGCACCGTCCTTTTTGAGCTGATCCGTCACGCCGGCGCTCATCTGAAGCGGTGGTCGCGGCGCGGAAACGAGAAAAACGAATGAACGACGGCATGCGCGAGTGGCGCGAAACCAATTCGACGGCGACGCCCTGCTGCGAACCGGAATTTGAACGCGCCTTCGACATCATCGAGCCTGACGCGCTCGTTTCGCCGCTGGTCTTTTCCTCACCGCATTCGGGGCGGATCTATCCTGCGCGCTTTCTCGCCGCGACGCCGCTCGACGCGGCGACGCTGCGCCGTTCGGAAGACGCCTATGTCGACGATCTCTTCGCCTCGGCGTCATCCTTGGGAGCGCCTCTGCTGCGGGCGCGCTTTCCCCGCGCCTATCTCGATCTCAATCGCGAACCCTACGAACTCGACCCCAAGCTCTTCGATGGCGGTTTGCCGTCCTTCGCCAATACGCGCTCGCTGCGCGTCGCAGCGGGACTGGGCACGATCCCACGCGTGGTCGCCGACGCGCGCGAGATCTATGCAAGCCGCCTCACGCTCGAGGAGGGCTTGCGGCGCATCGACAGCCTCTACAAGCCCTACCATGCGGCCTTGCGCGGCCTGATGGAGCGCGCCGCGGCGCATTTCGGCGTCGCCGTGCTGATCGACTGCCATTCGATGCCTTCGACCGGCGCCCGCGATCCCTTGCTTTCGACGCGAGGCGACAAGCGGCGAATCGACTTCGTCATCGGCGACCGCTACGGCGCCAGCGCCTCCACCGGACTCGTCGATATTGTCGAGGATCGGTTGCGCGGCCGCGGCTATCACGTCATGCGCAATCGGCCTTACGCGGGCGGTTTCATCACCGAGCATTACGGCAAGCCCGCCGGGGGCTGGCATGCCCTGCAGATCGAAGTGTCGCGTGGTCTTTACATGGACGAGTCTACGCTCCAGAAGAACGAGCGCTTCGACGCCGTCGCCCGCGATCTTGCGGACGTCATGGCGGTGGTGGCGCGCCATGAAGACTTGACCGAGATTTTGGGCGGCGAGCGGCGGGCGGCGGCCGAATAGCCGGGCGCTCGATGCGCCCCGCCGGGAGCTGGCATGACCGCCGTTGATTTCGATAAGTTCGTTGAGCGCCTCGCCGACGTTTCGGCGGAAGCCATCATGCCCTTCTTCAGGACCGCGCTCGCCGCCGACGACAAGGCGCATGGGGGGGCGTTCGATCCCGTCACGGAAGCCGACCGCGCCGCAGAACTCGCCATGCGGCGGCTGATCGAGGCGACATTTCCCGATCATGGCGTCTATGGCGAAGAATTCGGACATTTACGCGAGAACGCTGAATATGTCTGGGTGCTCGATCCGATTGACGGCACCAAGAGCTTCATCTGCGGCCTGCCGCTGTGGGGCACGCTGATCGGCCTCACGCATCGCGGGCGCCCCTGCTATGGCCTGATGAGCCAGCCGTTCACCCGAGAGCGGTTCTTCGGCGACGGCGAGGCCGCCTATTGGCGCGGGCCGGCGCGCGGGCCGGAGGGCGCGCGCGGCGTTCTTGAGACGCGCAAGATTGCCTCGCGCCACTGTCCAGAGCTCGCGCAGGCGACGCTGATGACGACCTCGCCGCTGCTGATCGACCCGGCGCTGCGCGAGCATTTTCACCGCGTTGAGCGCGGGGCGCGGCTTTCCCGCTACGGCGGCGACTGCTACGCCTATTGCGCGCTTGCGGCCGGCCATGTCGACCTCGTCATCGAGACGAATTTGCAGCCCTACGACATCGTCGCACTGATTCCGATCATCGAAGGCGCGGGGGGCGTCGTCACCAATTGGAACGGCGGCGCGGCGGCGCTGGGCGGCGCCATCGTCGCGGCGGGCGACCCGGCGCTGCACGAACAGGCGTTGAAGCTGCTCGGCGATCACGCTCTCTAGGAAACGTGCGCTTCGCCCGGAATGAAAGCGTCAAAGCCGCGCCAGAACTGACTGCGAAACTCGTCGCGCTCCATCATGAGTTCATGCTTGGCGCCGGGGACCATCGCGAGAACGCCGCTGTCGAGATTTTGAGCGAAACGCTCGATGGCGGCGTTAGAGACGATCATCTCGCGCCCGCAGCCGAACATCAGGATGGTCGCGCGGATTCTTCGGGCATAGTCGGGCGATTCGAAGCCCCTCATGAGACGGAAGGCGGCGTTGACCCAGCCGATCGTCGGATCGCCGATCGCGAGTTGCGGCGCCGCCCTGAGAATCGCCGCGTTTCGTTCAAAGCGAACCGGATCCGTGGTCAGGAGATTGCCGTTGAAGGGCTTTTCGATAAAGGAGGCGCCGGTTCCGCCCGGAATGTACATGCCGCCCAGTCCGCCCATGTCGAGCGTGTCAGCGAGCCAGCGTGAGGCGCGTGGAAAGCGCAGATTGGCGAGATCAATCATGGGGGAGGTCAGCACGAAGCGCTGGAACGGCGTTTTTCCGCCATGCGCCGCGTCCAGCAGGATGGCCGCGCCCATCGAATGTGCGAGGGCGAACCAAGGCTGCGGCCGCTCGCTCAACACCTGGGAGATGAAAACCTCCAGATCGCGCTGATACTGCGAGAAGTCGTCGATATGGCCCTTGCGTGGGTCGGCAAGTTCGCGCTCCGACCCGGCTTGGCCGCGCCAATCGAGCGCGACGACGTCGAGGCGGCGGCTGCGCAACTCCTCGATCGTCTCGAAATATTTTTCGATGAATTCATTGTGGCCCTGAAACAGCGCCACCGTGCCGCGCGCACTCCCGCTGCAGGGAAATGCGGCTGCGCGCAATCGCCGGCCGTCCCGCGTCTTCAGGGAGTAAACGGCGGCGCCCTCGGGAATCGGGTTGCCAGGCGACGCGACAAGTTCTCGCATGGGATCTCCTCGGCGCTCTCAGGCCGAATCTTCGCGCCAAGATAATGCATTTTGGCGACAAGGCCGAACGGCGCCGTTTCAATCGGCGCAGAAGGCGGCGAGACGTCGCGGCTCTTCGAGTTCAGTCTGCGGTCGACGATGGCGTCGACCCGTCCGCAAGCGCCGATCAGATAGTGCAGCGGGGTGACCACGCCGCCGTCGGCCGCGGCGCCGCCATCTCCCAAGTACCCGAATTGGGTGGTGCGTTCAGAGTCGCAAAATCGGCCTCTTCAGGAGACGTTGCATATCGAGCCCAAGAGCTTTGATGTGGTCAAGCGCGAAGACTTCTCTGGCAAGCCGCTCATCGACAAAGTCGTCGGCGTCGGAATCGCGGCGCATGAGGGTCATCTGTTCGGCGTCGCAAATCAGCTGCTCGGCCTTTTCACGGCTTTATCTTTTCTGACGCTCGTCGTGACGTCGATCCTGATGTGGCTGCGGCGTCGCCCGAAAGGCGCATTGGGCGCCCCGCCGGCGCTCGCAACGCCGCCGCGTCTGGCGCCTGCTCGTCTTGCTGATTTTTGCGATAGGCGTTTTTCTGCCTACCCTCGGCGTGTCGCTCATCCTTGTTCTCGGCTTTGAAGCTACCGCGCGGCGCTTCCTGCCCGGCGTTTCACGATGGCTCGGGCTGACGCCGCGCGCCGCCCCGGTTTGAGACGATTCAGAGCTCAGTGCCGCTCGCTGCATCCGAAAGCTTCGCATGGCTTTAAAAGACGTATGAGGGACATAATCGGCGCCGCTCACTGGAACCGAAACGCCGCCGCAACCGGAAAAGCTTTCGAGCTCTACTGCGGGAAGTGCTCCACATGCGTTTCAGCGGTGCGGCCAAAGTAGAGTACGCGGCGGCCCGAGAAGGACACGATGTAGCCCGCGCATCCCATGGCCTTCACATTCTTGCAGAAGGCGGCATAGGAGTAGCCAGGTGGATTGGTCTGCGCCCATTTGACCTGAGCCGAAACTCCCGCGCCGTCGAACTGCGCGGCAATCACTCCGTCCGACGGGCGGTTTTCGAGCACGACGCTATCCCCATCCGGCAGGAAATAGGTCGTGGCGTTACGGCGGTAATCGACGAAATAGCCCTCGAACCCAGCTTTTATCAGCGTTCCGACGATATCGGAAACGCCATCGTCTTATCGTAGGCTGCATTCAGGCAATTTTGAGCAATAGAGATCCGCTGCGCTTGCATCGCGCCATCCTTCTCGTCCGTGTATAGCGTCCTTCCGCCGATCAACGTCAGTCGATCGGCGCCTTCGTCAGTTTGCGTTCGGATACGATTTTCATGAGAAGCGCTCTCAAGGCGCGCTGCTCGTCGGGCGCAAGCATCTTGAAGAAAGCGGCGTCGTTCGCATCCGCGATCTCCGCCAGCGCTGGGACCAGCGCCCGGCCGGCTTGCGTCAGAGCCAGCACCTGAGCCCGCCGATCCGTCGGATTTGCCTCATGCTCCACAAGGCCCTTCTCGTCGAGGCGCTCTGCGAGCTTCGAGATTGCCCCCCGGGTCATGCCCATGCGTTCCGCGAGCATTGACGGCGCAATGCGGTTGGCGTCGTAGAGCATTCTCAGAAATACCCATTCCGCTACGGTGACCCCTTCCTTTTCCACTTGCCGTGCGAAATTTTGCGATAGAGCGTTGGAAACCGCTCTTAGCCAATAGCCGAGGTGGTCGCGGAGATCCGATGGTGGCTTGTCGTTTGGCACAGGCGCTCCGTTGACTAGGAAACTGCCTGAATGTTGTTTCCTAGTCAACAAGTAGTTGCGGCGGCACGCGCGGCATTCAGACCTGCGGTGGATGCGCCAAATTTCAAAGGACGTATCGCGGTCCGCCAGGTCCCGCATCCACGCTGGCGCGCCGTTCAGATCGTGATAGGCGGCGCATCGGCGCGAAATGTTCGCGAAAGAATGCGCCAAGCCATCCTATCGCCGGTCAGAGCGAAGTCGCCGTCATCGCAGCAGTCCGCGGCAAGTTCGGCAACTATGCGCCACTCGTCGGTGGTCGGCGAGCGCCAGATCTCCTCTGGGGTCCGATCATCGGTGGAGAGCGACAGAATCGCATGCACGACGACCAGATGGGCGCGGGGATGTTCAGCCCACCACGCTGATGATGCAAAGGGGAGAATCACTTTTTCGCTCATCGCCCTTGCTCCTTCGCCTTGTGCTCACTGCCGCGAAGCCGGAGGGTGTTTACGAGATGGGCGCTGCCGCCGATGAAAGCAATTTTAATTTGGACTTATTTCGTCTCGAAGGTGAAGCCCAATGTATTCTTGACTCCCCAAACCGGGCCGAAATGTTTTTCCCTCGAAGCCCGGCCGAGGTCTCAACTTCGCTCAGTTCTTCCTGCGTTACAGCTTGTATTTTCGCCCATATGCGCTAAATATTGAACATCGAGTTTCGGCCGAATGATCTTGCTTCCGCTCCCTTGGCGCGTCGGCTTCTGACTTCCTCTCCAGAACTTCGATCCCCAAGCGCCACGCAATCTTGCATGGCGCAGACAGCTGTTCTCGAAAGGACATGTCATGCAGACCGGTATCGTAAAATGGTTCAACGCCCAAAAAGGCTTCGGCTTCATCCAGCCGGAGTCCGGCGGCCCGGACGTATTCGTCCACATCAGCGCGGTTGAGCGCGCAGGGCTGATGGGCCTCGCCGAAGGCCAGAAGCTCAGCTACGAAATCGCCATCGATCGTCGTAGCGGAAAGTCTTCGGCCGATCAGCTGCAGGTCGCAGCTTAATCATCTTCCCGGCCCCTGGTGGTCCGGCCGCAACGCGGCCGATCGCCGGGGCCGGCGAGTTCCTTTTAGAAGGAACGAGACTCTTCAAGCGTCCGCGCAGGATTGCGCAGTAGGGGACGTTGAGCGCGCGGCCCATTCATACGAGGGGCGGACATGGCTAAAGGCCAACAACGCAGTAATCGCGAAGCGAAAAAGCCCAAGAAAGACAAACCCCGCGACGGGGGTGCGGCGGTCGTCAAGGATTCGTCCTGGCAGACCGTTGAAAAGCTCCAGGCGCGCGAAGCCGAAGCGAAGCGACGGCGGTAAGTCGAGCGCATGGCGGGCTCATCGCCTGAATGCGCTCGTGACGATCACTCGAGGAGCGCCTCCACATGACCAATGACAACGACACGATCCGAAGCTTTCGGCGTCCGGCGCAAAGGCTTACCGCCGCTCCATCGCATAAATTCGCGATCGGGGTTCGCGTGATCCAAAAATTCGGAGCCGCGACCGGGACGGATTCGTTCAGCATCTCCCGCCATCTGCCGGACGCCGGCGCCGGCCTGCAGTACCGGATGAAGAGAGAACGCGATGGGCAGGAAAGGGTCGCCGTAGAATCCGCTCTCGAACTCGTCGCGAAAGACTTCATGCAGTAGCTTATGGAGGGCTCGATGGACGCGAAGCAATATACAACGGAAGCCGCCCTCTATTTTTCAAAGGCGGCCCATTCGAATTCAAAGTCCCTCAATTTTCGGCGCTTCGAGCACGCCTCAGAGGCTATTCGCTTCGCCGTAGAGGAGCTTACGCCAAAGGCGCTCGCCGGCTGCTCCCTCGAAGTGGATGAACAGCATTTCTTCGGCCGCGAGATTCGGCCGCTTTACGACAGCGAAGATTATCCGTTACGCCGCCGGTGATGTAGAGCCGCGTATCGCGCCTGAGACGGCCGCGCCTGAAGTTGGATTGAAAAATCTTGCTAGAGCGCGGCGTCGCACCACGCGCGCAGTTGTCGTCAGGCCCCCTCCTTAAGCTGCTTCAGCGTTCGCGCGCCTCGTCCCTTCGAAGCGTGGCGCCCTATCTGTCCTTGCGAGCGCGATCAGGCGGAAGGCCCGAGCGCAAGCGAGGATCAGAACAATGGCCAAGACACAGAAGATGGCCAAGACAGACGCCAAGACATACGTCATGTCGGACGCAAAGACCTCTGACGACATCAGCGGCGCGACGGCTCCGCTCGCCTTTGCCGGAGTCGGCTCCGCACTGGCCGCAGGTTTGGGCGTCGCCGCGGCAGGACTTTCCGTTGCATTCATGTGCGCCATCGCCGGCGCGATCGGCGGAGCGATCCTCGGCGTGTGGCTCAACCGCCGCTGAGGCAATTCCTGCGGAAGGCTTAGAAGCCACACGATCCTCTCTCCACCAGGGGCGCGTGCGGCGGCGCACATTCGCGCGGTTCTGCAACGGGTAGCGTTCTCCTCAGCAAACAACAGGAGGACGTCATGTCGAAATTTACCAGCGCGTTTGTCGGAGCCATCATCGGATCGGTCATCTTCTTTGGAGTCGGCGCCGGTTTGGCTCATGCCCATACTGCGCCTCAGCAGACTGGATCCGTTGTCTATGTCGAGGCGCCTTAAGCGCGCCTCGGCGACCACGCTCGAAACAGCAGATGATCGAGGGAGATCGCGCCGGGCCCACGGGCGACCAACACGGTGAGGATCGCCACCCAATAGGCGTGGACCGTCCACCATGCATCGGGATAGACGAAGATCTGGATGACGATTGTCATCGCCAGAAGAATGAACGCCGACAAGCGCGTCAAAAGCCCAAGGACGAGCAGCAGCGGCAGGACGAATTCGAGGCCGCTCGCCACATAAGCGGCGGCGGTCGGCGAAATGAGCGGCAGTTTATATTCGTCGGCGAACAGCGCGAAGGTCGCGCTGCGCACGGCTGTCGGAATCTGGATCGACAGATCAAGGCCGAAAATTTCGCGGCCTAGAGTTGGTCCTTCAATCTTTGTCTGACCGGAGACGAAGAACGGATGCGCGGCGACGATGCGCAGGAAGAGGGCGATCAGAGAGTAGGGGATCGCATCCAACCAGCGCACGATCTTTCTTATGAAATTCATTGCGTTCAAGCTCCATCAATGATCGCCGCGGCCACGCCAAAACGCGTTTTTTAAGTTCAGTGCGCGACGCTGACGGCCACGAAGGTTCCAGTCAAGAAAAGCTCGCGCAAGCAATCGATCAGTTTGAATTCCGCCGCGACGGCGGTCGCCGCATTCATGGCCTCGCCGAAGGTTCTTCCGTTCCTGAGCGTGTCCACGAAAGCCGATCCGCCGGCGGGAAGAGCCGCTACTTTGATCGCCAGCTCAGGACGAACGACGAGCGCTTCTTCGCCGTGCTCCAATACCACTGGCGTCATCTCGTCGTCCGACATGTGCCGCCGCCAGATCGAAACGATTGGATACGCGGACGCCACGACATGTGTTGAGGGATGCAGAACAGCCGTTGCGCGGTCGAGTCGCTCGTGTGAGAGGGCGCGCAGGAAATCCAATGGCAGCGGCGCGGCGTCAGCGGCGTGATAGGCTTGGCCGACGGCATATTCCAGCCGCGCGACGTCCGGAAGGTAAGGAAGTTCGCGCGCCGGTTCAAATTCCGAAACGAACGCCGCAAACGCGTCGCCATACTCGAAAAGCATCGGCGTGCGCGGAAGGCGTTCGCGCACATAGCATTGCGCCATGGCGCGAAAAAATTCATCGCCGACCAACTGCAGGCAAATTGGAAAGCGCTCCGCCAGCGCGTCGACCAGTCCGACGCACACACTGTTGCGATAGACCGCGAAGCGTCGCTTTGGCGCAAAGCCGTGGCTTGCTTCAATCCCGTTCGGCGGGGGCAGCTCTGGGTCGAGCAGCGCGCGGACAAATGCGCTCTGATCGACGTCAGCCGAGGTCGTCATGAAGCGCCTCCGATTTTAAGTCATCTTCAACAGCGCGCCGCCGCGTTTCAAGGAACGCCTCTGCTTGCGTGGCTTGCGCCAAGAGGGTCGGCCAGGAGGGAACGTCATTGTCCCATTCGATCAGCGTCGCGACCGGACCGCATCGCGCCAGCGCGCGATCATAGAGCCGCCAAACCGCATCAGGGACGGGCGCGCAATGCGCGTCGATCAGCAGAGGGTCGCCAACCTCGTCGACATCCTCGGCATATCCGGCAAGATGAATCTCTTCGACGTAGGACATCGGGAAGGCGTCGATATAGTCCTCCGCCGAATAGGCGAGGTTCGTTGCGCTGACATAGACGTTGGTCACGTCGAGCAGCAGCCGGCAATCCGTGCGGCGCACGACCTCGCGCAGGAACTCGATCTCCGAATGCTCCGAGGATCGGAACCGCAGATAGGCTGCTGGATTTTCGAGGAGGATCGGCCTGCCGAGCGCCTCCTGGATTTCATCCACATGAGCGACGACATGCGCCAACGTCGTCGCGTTATAGGGCAGGGGCAGCAAGTCGTTGAGAAATCGCGCGCCTTGCGTCGACCAGGCGAGATGTTCGGAGAACGCGGCCGGTTCGTAGCGATCGACAAGACTCTTCACGCGCCGAAGATGCGCGCGGTCGAGGGGCTCAGCGCCGCCGACGGACAGGCCGACGCCATGGATCGAGAGCGGCGAATCTTTTCGCAAACGCATCAGCTGCGCGTGCGGAGTGCCGCCGGCGCCCATGTAATTCTCGGCGTGGATTTCGAAAAATCCGAGATCGCGCGCGGAGGCTTCGATGTCGGCGAGATGCACGCTCTTGAAACCGACTCCAGCGCGGGCGGGCAGCGAGGACGCTGCGCGCTCACGGCTATGTTCGGGGGCGGAATGCGCGCCCATGCCGGGGCCTCAGTGCGAAATCGGCTCGAGGCTGCCCTTGCCCTTGGGCGTCACGATAGACGTGCACGTGCCCTTGGGAACATATTTCCAAGCGTCGCCTTGATAATTGGTCTTTGACGTTCCCGCGCAACTGGTTCCCGGGCCTGCCGCACAATCATTCTTGCCCTTCAGGGAGACGCCGAAGCACTTTTCCTGGTCGTTCGCGGCCTGAGCCGTTTCCGCCAGAGCGACAGCCGTCGCGAAGGCGCCGGCGATCGCAAAGGCGGCGCAAAGCTTCTTGTCTGACATTCTGATCTCCCTCTGCTTGCGTCCGATTCGTCCATAAAAGGCGATCGGTTCAAATCTGACGTATTCAGCGTGCAATTCAAGACGACCGTTCGCCGTCTCAGGAGTCAATTTCGTCTCGACGGCGTCAAAGGTTACAGCCGAAGGCGTTCATTCGAAAACTAAGAAAAAGTCGAGTAGGGTGAGATGGCGCGCGGACGCTTGATTGATTAGAGCTGGCAGATTCGCAGCGGACATGAGCGAATTGAGCGATACGTCGAACGATCGGGAAAGCCGCTGGCGCGCGCTGATGACATCGGCGCAGGACGGCGATCATGCCGCGTATGGCGAACTCTTGTCCGATCTCTTTCCCGTTTTGCGTCGGTTCGTCGTGCGAAGGTGGCCGAACGCGCATGACACGGAAGACGTGGTTCAGGAAATCCTGGTGTCCATTCATACGGTGCGCCAGACCTATGATCGCCGACGTCCGTTTACGCCCTGGCTGATGACCATCGCGGCGCGGCGCGTCGCCGACGCCGCGCGAAGTCGTTACGCACGCGGCGCCAACGAAACGACGGTCGATGTTTTGCCTGAAACCTTTGACGGCGACGGCGCGAAATCCGAACAAGAGACGAGGGACGATCGCGAGGCGCTTCGCCGAGCCATGGCGATCCTGCCGGCTGGCCAGCGCCAGGCGATTGAACTGATCAAGATCCAGGGTCTTTCGCTGGATGAAGCGTCTCAGGCCACGGGGAAGAGCGTCGGTTCGCTGAAAGTCGGAATCCATAGAGCCATCAAAGCGATGCGGCAGGCCCTGGAGCGGATTGGTTAGCGAATGTTGAACCAAGACCTGATCGAAACCCTGACCGACAATTGCGCGCCGATACGCCCGCTCCCGCATCCTGCGTGGCGCGCGCTCGTTTGGTTCGCGGTTTCGCTTTGTTATGTCGCGATCGTGGTGGCGGTCATGGGGGTGAGACCCGACTTTGTCGCCAAGATCGCCGACCCGCAGTTCGCGACGGAATTGGCTGCGGCGTTCCTGACGAGCGTCGTCGCCGCAGCCGGGGCCTTCAGCGCCGGCTGTCCGGCGCGCCCGATCTGGGAGCGGCTCGCCGCCGGATTGTTCTTCTTGCTCTGGGCAGGCGCGCTCGTCGTTGGATGCTGGAGGGACGTTGACGCCTTCGGCGTGTCCGGTCTCCTCTCGCATTCGGACATTTATTGCCTACCCACCATTCTCGCCATCAGCATCCCGGCGGCGGTGTTGATCCTGTCGATGGTCAAGCGGGGCGCGCCCATCGCGCCATTCGTGACGATTGGACTTGCCGCGCTCGCATCGACGGCCTTGGCGGCGGCGGCGCTACGTCTGTCCTTCAGACAGGATGCGGCAGTGTCGGTCTGCATCTGGCAGTTCGGTTCCGTCGTCCTGCTGACGGGAATCGCCTCGCTGTTCGGCCGGGCGCTCCTGCATTGGACGAGGCGCGACGAGTTGATGGCCTCTTTTCAAGCGGATCGTCGCTAATCTGACGCTCTGGAAATTGAAAAACGGCGCGGAACGGACGAAGAAAGCGCATCCGTCCGCGCCGCTTGGCTTACATCTCGGCGACCTTGCCGCCCTTCGCCTCGCAAGCCGCTGCTGATTTTTCGGGCACCCACCCCTGACCCTTGCATGAGTTCATGCCCTTGCAGGCGTTGTTCGCGGTCTTGCAGGCGCTGGTTCCCTTGCATGAATTGATTCCGGCGCAATGGACAGACTTGCTCATTTTTTTGGCGAGCGCCGGCGCCGGCGCCACGCCGCTTAGAACCAGGGCGATCGCCGCGGCGGCCATTGAGGCGCCAGAAACAGTTTTGACGTTCATTTCCATCTCCTTGAAATTCAGCTCGCAGGACGAGCGTTCCAGGTTCACGGGGAACCTGCGGACGCTATTCGCCACCGCTGCGAATAAGGTTACAGCGCCGGCGCGAGCGAGGAGCGGGCGGCGCTCCCGACTTCGGCCTTTTTTGCGGCCGCGCGGGCAAGAACGACGGGCCCGCTCCGCCCTTCGTCTTTAAAAAAGTCCACTGTGAAAAACTTCTGCAGTATCGCGGAGTTGATCGATGGGAGATCACGCGTGATCGGCTGAGTTCGGAGAAGATTAGTGACAGGCATATACTTTGCTGTGACGATTAATCAGACTGTGGGATCAGTTCCGCAGGCGAGAAAAATTTGGAGACGCCGTGTATCCACCGCTCCGCGGCTTTTTGCGCCGCTGCCATGAACAGTTCGCCGCCGATGATTCCGGCGCGCTCGCCGATTACATTCCGGAATTGACGAGGGCCAACCCAGCGCATTTCGGCGTCAGCCTCGCAACGATCGACGGCCATGTTTATGAGGTCGGCGACAGTTCGACGCCGTTTACGATTCAGTCGATATCGAAGGCCTTTGTCTTCGCGCTCGCCCTCGAAACGCTTGGCCACGAGCGCGTCGAGTCGGTGATCGGCGTCGAGCCTAGCGGCGAGGCTTTCAATTCGATTCGACTGACGGGCGACAACAAGCCGTTCAATCCCATGGTCAACGCTGGAGCGATCGCCTGTTCCGGTTTGATCCATCAGCATGAAGGCGATGGCGCTTTTGACCTCATCCATCGGACGCTGGGCCGCTTCGCCGGACGCGAACTCGACGTCGACGAGGCGGTGTTCGCCTCGGAACGCGCGACCGGCGACAGGAATCGCGCTATCGCCTGGCTGCTTCGCAATTATTCGGTGCTCGGCGACGACGTCGACGCCGTTCTGGACGTCTATTTTCGTCAATGCGCCGTGCTCGTCACCGCGCGCGATCTGGCGGTGATGGCGGCGACATTGGCCAACAGCGGCCGCAACCCGCTCACCGGCGAACAGATCATTTCCCCTTACGTCGTGGCGCGCACGCTCTCGGTGATGACGAGCTCCGGCATGTACGACTATGCCGGCGAGTGGATCTATCGGGTGGGAATTCCCGCGAAGAGCGGGGTTGGCGGCGGAATCATCGCCGCGCTTCCGGCGCAGCTGGGGCTCGGCACCTTTTCGCCGCGGCTCGACAGTCACGGCAACAGCGTCCGCGGCCTAAAGGTCTGCGAGGCGCTGTCGGCGCATTTCGGATTGCATGTGCTGAATCGCAGCGATGATGTGCGCACCTGCATCATTAGCGATTACAACGCAGCCGGTGTTTCCTCGCGCCGCAACCGACAGAATTTCGAGCTGGCGATTCTTCAAGAGCGCGCAAGCGACATTCGGGTGATCGAACTCGTCGGCGCGCTCTCATTCGCCGCAATGGACTACGTCTCGCGCAGACTGGATGGCGAAGGGCCGCCGGGCGAGCTGCTGATTTTGGACTTTCGACGCGTTCCGAGCGCGACGACCGCCGCTGCGCGACTCCTGGCTGAGGCGCTCGCTGGCCTCGCCGCTCGCGGCGTCACCCTCATCGTCGCCGGCTTTGAGAAGGCGTCGCAGCTCTGGCAGGCGATACACGCAGAGCGCAACATTTTGCCAAAGCTGCGTCATTTTTCGCTGCTCGACGACGCAATCGAATGGGCCGAAGATCAGGTGATCTATCGCTATGGCGGCTTCGAAGGTCTGGCCAAGACGACTCATCTCAGCGAGCAGGCGTTGCTCGCTGGGCTGTGTTCGGATGAAATAGACCACATCGCGGCGATCGGGCTTGCGCGTGCTTTCAAAACCGGCGAGCGGATCATCGCCGCCGGAGATCCGGCAGCCTCGCTGTTCTTTCTGCAAAGCGGCATGGTCAGCGTGAAATTGCGCAGCGGCGCGCGTTTGGCGTCGATTTCGCCAGGCATGGCATTCGGCGAGATGGCGCTCATCGAACGCGAGCGCAGCGCAGACGTGTGGGCCGACACGGCGGTGCAGTGCCTCGAATTGCCGCTGAGCGCCTATGCTTCGTTTCGCAAGAGCCATCCAGCAAGCGGAGAGCTGATCATGCGAAATCTTGCAGCGCTATTGGCGCGGCGTCTGGTGCTTGCGAACGCCAAAGTTGACCTGCTCAGCGCCTATTGAATTGCGGAAAAGGCACGGAGCCGGCATGCTACGCCGTCGTTTTTGGCGTCATGTTCGGGGCCGTGGCCGCCTGCAGGAGCATCGCGCTCGTCTCGTCAGCCGAGAATACTCTGGTGAGGCGATTGCGGCTCAGATGCCCTGCGGCGACGTCCGCGATCTCAATAGCCGCAGCCGTGGTTTCATCGGGGGCCTCGAAGAGCGCAAATCCGTCATATTCTGCGCCGGGCGTGTAATATAATCCGATGAGGCGGCCGCCGAAGTGCCTGAGAAGCGCTTCTGAAGCCGCAGCGCGATCCTGGGGCGCCTTGATGAAGGTGGCCCAGGCGGCAGGAGAATAGGCAAACTGCGCCAGGAACAAGGGCATGTTGTTAGCTCCTCCGTCCGGGGGCGGCAGTTTGCGCTTTTCGGCAAAGCTTGGCAACGCGGGACGGGAGAGACGCTCCACAGCGCGATTTGCCTTCCGCTAGCGCTGCCCTTACTGCGTGCCAGCGTTATGCGCCGGTCAAGAATCGCCGGTTCAATGCGAGCGTCAAAACCGGAGGTGAGATGCTGTTGACTTTTGTGGCGGCGCGCGGCGGCGATGGTCACGGGAGAGTCGCAAGCGCATTGTTTAAAATGCTCGCGGCATTGGTGTTTCTCGCCCAATCAGCGGGGGCGCGCGCAGAGGGTCCAGCCCCCGAAGTGGTGGTCTCCCGCCCGCTCGCCAGGACGATTCCGCGCTGGGACGAATATACGGGTCGTTTCGAGGCCCTAAAGCAGGTCGAGGTGCGCGCGCGCGTCTCCGGCGCTCTGGAGAAGATCAATTTCACTGATGGGCAGTTCGTCAAAGCCGGCGACGTCCTCTTCGTCATCGATCAGCGGCCGTATCTGATCGCGGTCGACAGCGCGCGGGCGGAACTCACTCGGGCGCAAGCGCAAGCCGTGGCGTCGATCCGCGATTATGCCCGCGCTCAGGAAATGACGCAGGGCCGCACCATCACCGCGCGCGACGTCGATCAGCGCAAAGCGAGCAATGATATCGCCAGGGCGCAGGTTTTGAGCGCCGAAGCCGCGCTTCGCAACGCGGAGCTCAATCTGGAATGGACGCAGGTCCGCGCGCCGATCGCCGGGCGGGTGTCGGATCGTCGCGTCGATTCTGGCAATCTCGTTCAGGGCGGACAGGTGGATGCGACTTTGCTCACGACGATCGTGACGCTCGATCCCATTCACTTCATCTTCGACGCCTCCGAGGCCGACTACATTCGCTATGCGCGCTCGGCGGAGCGCCAGAAAGAAACCTCGCGCGAGTTTAAAAATCGCGTTTCGGTGCGGCTTGCCGACGAGACCGAGTGGACCCGCAGCGGCGTCATGGACTTCATGGACAATCAGCTCAATCGGCGCTCCGGCACGATCCGTGGCCGGGCCGTCTTCGACAATAAGGACTATTTTCTGACGCCCGGCACGTTCGGGCGTCTGCGCCTGTTCGGCGGCGACGTCTCCGCGCTGCTCATTCCCGATGCTTCCGTCGTCTCCGATCAGACGAGCAAGACCGTGCTTGTCGTGTCGGACGACAACAAGGTCATCGCCAAATCGGTGAGTCTTGGCCCCATTCACAATGGTTTGCGCGTGATCCAATCCGGCCTCGACGCGAAGGATCGGATCGTGATCGGCGGGCTCGCAAATCCGATGGTTCGATCCGGCGCGACCGTTCAGCCCAAGGAAGGCGAGATCAAGGAAGCGCCTGTCGCGGTTAGCGACCGCTAGACGTCGAGATCAGGAACGCTATGCGCATTTCGCACTTCTTCATCGAGCGACCGATCTTTGCGGCGGTGCTTTCCGTGCTTCTGACGCTTGCGGGAGCGATTGCGCAAGGCGCGCTTCCCGTCTCCGAATATCCGGAAATCGCGCCGCCGACAGTGAATATCAGCGCAACCTATCCCGGCGCGTCGGCGGACGTGATCGCCGAGACCGTGGCCTCCCCCATCGAGCAGGAGGTCAATGGCGTCGACGACATGCTCTACATCACGTCGCAATCGACGGGCGACGGACGCGTGTCGATCGACGTCGTGTTCAAGCCGGGCGTCAACATCGATCTCGCGCAGGTGCTCGTTCAGAACCGCGTCGCCATCGCCAACCCGCGCTTGCCGGAGGAGGTGACGCGCTTCGGCGTCGTGGTGAAGAAGGCCTCGCCGGACCTGATGATGGTCGTCCATCTGCTGTCGCCCGACGGCTCGCGCGACCAGCAGTATATTTCAAATTACGCGACGCTTTACGTGAAGGACGCCATCGCCCGAATCGACGGGGTCGGCGACGCGCGCCTGTTTGGCGCGAGAGACTATTCGATGCGCGTCTGGCTCGATCCGGCGAAAGTCGAGGCGCGCGATCTGACGGCTGGCGACGTCATCGCCGCGCTGCGCGGCGCCAATCTGCAAGTCGCCGCGGGCGCGGTCAATCAGCCGCCGGCGGCCTCGGCGGGCGCCTTCCAGCTTTCGGTGCAGACTCTGGGACGGCTCAGCACGCCGGAGCAATTCGGCGACATAGTCATCCGCGCCGACGCCGACGGCCAGATTCATCTGCGCGATATCGCGCGCATCGAATTCGGCGCGCAGGATTATACGCTCAACGCCTATCTCAACCACGATGTTGCGACGGCGCTCGGCATCTTTCAGCGTCCCGGCTCGAACGCCTTGCAGACCGCCGAAGCCGTCAAACAGGAGATGGAACGGCTCAAGAAGAATTTCCCTGCCGGCGTCGATTACACGGTCGTCTACAATCCCACCGAATTCATCCAGCAGTCGGTGGACGAAGTCGTCCATACGCTGCTCGAGGCGATCGTCCTCGTCGTCCTCGTCGTCATCCTGTTCCTGCAGACGTGGCGGGCGGCGATCATTCCGGTGGCGGCGATCCCGGTGTCGCTGATCGGCAGCTTCGCCGTGATGAAGGCCGCCGGCCTCAGCTTCAACACGCTCTCGCTCTTCGGCCTGGTGCTCGCCATCGGCATCGTCGTCGACGACGCGATCGTCGTCGTGGAGAATGTCGAGCGCTATCTCGCGCAAGGGCTCTCGCCCAAGGAAGCCGCGCACAAGACGATGGATGAAGTCGGCGGGGCGCTGATCGCGATTGCGCTTGTGCTCTGCGGCGTGTTCATCCCCACCGCCTTCATCAGCGGCTTGCAGGGCGCCTTCTATAAGCAGTTCGCCATCACCATCGCGAGCGCCACGCTGATCTCAGCCTTTGTTTCGCTGACGCTGTCGCCGGCGCTGGCGGCGGTATTGTTGAAGCCGCACGATGTGGAGGAGGAGGAGAAGACGCATCGGCTGAGCTGGGCGCATGCGCCGCTGCGGCGCTTCTTCGACGCCTTCAACGCCGCGTTCGACAGGGTGTCGTCGGCATATGGCGCGGCGACGGGCCGTCTCGTGCGGCTTGGCGTCGTCATGCTCGCCGTCTATGCGATCCTCATCTTTTTCGCCTTCGATTTGCTGCGTCGAACGCCAACCGGCCTCATTCCGCAACTCGATCGCGGCTATGTGATCGCCGCTTTCCAATTGCCGCCCGGCGCGACGCTCGATCGCACGGACAAGGTCATGCGCTCGGCGACCGACATTATTTTGAAACGTGCGGGCGTGAAGGACGCCGTCGTTTTCACCGGCTTCGATGGCGCGACATTCACCAATGCGCCGAACACCGGCGTGATCTTCGTCACGCTGGAGGCCTTCGAAGAACGCGCAAAGAAGGGGCTGTCCTCCGCGCAGATTCAAGCCGACCTTTACGGCCAGCTGTCCAAGCTGAACGACGCCTTCGTCTTCGTGCTGGCGCCGGCGTCGGTTCCCGGCATCGGCACTGGCGGCGGCCTTAAGGGCTATGTGCAGGATCGCGCCGGGCGCGGACTTCCCGCGCTCGAAGGCGCGACGTGGGCGCTGGCCGGCGCAGCCGGTCAGTCGGGAGAATTTACTCAGGCGTTCACGCTGTTCAACACGCGCACGCCGCAAATTTTCGCTGACGTCGATCGCACGAAGGCCGAGTTGATCGGCGTGCCGATCTCGCGCGTTTTCGAGACGCTTTCGGTCTATCTTGGCTCGACCTTCGTCAACGACTTCAATGTCCTTGGACGCACCTACCGCGTCATGGCGCAGGCGGATGATCCCTTTCGCCTGACGCTGCGCGATATCGCCAATCTGAAGACCCGCAGCGCGTCGGGCGCGATGGCGCCGATCGGCGCGGTGGCCACCTTCCGCGATGCGACGGGCGCGTTCCGCGTGCCGCGCTACAATCTCTATCCGGCCGCCGAGGTGCAGCTCAATCTCGCGCGCGGCGTCTCCTCGGGGCAGGGCATCGCGGCGGTCGAGAAGCTTGCGGCGGAGAAGCTGCCGCAAGGGTTCGGTTTCGAATGGACCGAAATCGCCTTGCAGGAGAAGCTTGCCGGAAACACCGCCGCCGTCGCCTTTGGCCTCGCGGTGGTTTTCGTCTTTCTGCTGCTCGCCGCGCTCTATGAAAGCCTGCTCCTGCCGGTTTCGGTGATCCTCATCGTGCCGATGTGCATTCTCGCGGCGATGCTCGGGGTCGTCTCACGGGGGCTCGATCGCAACATCTTGGTCGAGATCGGTCTGGTCGTGCTGATCGGCCTCGCGGCGAAGAACGCCATCCTCATCGTCGAATTCGCCAAGCAGGCGGAAGACGCCGGCCAATCCAAATTCGACGCCGCCGTCACCGCCGCCCGTACGCGTCTTCGGCCCATTCTGATGACGTCGCTGGCGTTCATTCTCGGCGTGCTGCCGCTCGCCGTGGCGGAAGGCGCGGGCGCCGAAATGCGTCAATCCATCGGCACGGCCGTGTTCTTCGGCATGCTCGGCGTGACGCTGTTCGGCCTCGCGTTCACGCCGACCTTCTACGTGGTCGTGCGCATCTTCGCGCGGTATTTCCGGTCGGGGAGCGCCCGCGAGTCCACGCCGGCGGCTGCAAGGTCTGGCGGGAGTTTCGCGCAAGAGATCGGGTTGCACGAAGCAAGAAAGATTGATCTCAGCCGAGCCAAGAGGTGGCTCGACGACCTTCGGCGCAGGCTTCAATGACCCAAGCGCGGCGCAGAGCCGCGCCTGGCGCAGACTTAACGGAAATGTTCTTCGCGCAGTTTCGTGCTCTGCGTCGGGCCGAACTCACGGCGGCAGGCGGGGCT